>OLWN01000277.1_pt1 | contig 29890 bp, 28 predicted proteins | sample 1644151 | NCBI WGS metagenome assembly OLWN01 (sample SAMEA103958121, study PRJEB25191) | human gut metagenome
TTAATTATAAATTAAATTTCCATTAATTGATTTTATATGATATTATACTGAAAAGCATATAAAAAATTGTAAATTTATGCTTATAATAGTAATTTTATTAACGAATTAATTGATTTTAAGATGATATGATTGTATAATTTATGCACATTATTTAGTTTTTGATTATATAATGGTTAATTTGGTTGGAGATTATATATGAGTAAATACGAACCATTGTGGAATTGGATAAAAGAAAATGGAAGTAAAACATTTAAGTTAACGTATGAAGAAATTGAAAAAATTACATCATTCCCACTTGATCATTCTTTTTTAACGTATAAAAAAGAACTTCTTGAATATGGTTATGAAGTAGAAAAAGTATCATTAAAAGAACGTTTTGTTAAGCTTAGAAAGATTAATTAAAATGCACATTATTAAAGAATTATACTTGAAATAATTTGTGAAGAAGAAGTAAGCAAAAAATAAATGTATACTTAAAATGATAAAAACGGGATGATAAGTAAAAAAGAGAAATGTTTGAGCGTTTCTCTTTGTTCTTATACGGTTAAATCACCATCTTTTATGAGATTTAGTTTTCTAAATAGTAAGTCAATAGCATATACTAGGATACCTGGTAGAATTATTTGAAGACCGAATATTCCTACCCAAGTTTGCCAGGTGTTGCCCATTGAACTGAATGTTCCTATTTGACCAACTAATCCAGCTGTACCCATTCCCGCACTTGAACCTATGCATATGAGTTTTAGCCACATAGTTGAAATAGGACCAAGGATAGCACTGGCAATAATGGTTGGAAGCCAGATTATAGGCTTTTTTAAAATGTTTTTAAATTGTAACATGGATGTTCCAATTCCAATTGATATGACCATACCAATGGAGTTGTCTTTTCTTGATTGTATTGCAAAACCAATCATTTGGCAGCTACAACCAACAACAGCTGCACCTGATGCAAGAACTAGTCCTGAATATTCTGACATTGTGATAGCTTCATTTAAAGGGATATCCCCAATATTGAAGACCATCGCCGCAATAGCAGCACTTGATATTGGGGCGGTTAAGGCCATACCCATAAGCACAGCAACGATTGCTCCCATAAGAAGTGGGGCAGTTTTTGTGCCAACATTAACAAGCCACTGTATACCATATGTAACGTAAATGGCAGGGTAACGAATAGTAATGGCAAAGACAGTACCTATAATTATTCCAAATAAGGGAATAATAAGAATATCAACAGGAGTTTTTTTCCTAAAAATGAGTTTCATAAGTAAAGCAGTACTTATACAAACAAGGTAAATAGTTAAAGGATCACCAATTTGAAATTTATCACTAGTCTTAAATGTTTCAACAAAAGATGTAGGTAGAGAAAAGTATGAGGCAATGCTACCAACAGCCGCAATAACAATTGTTACAAGTGGTGTTTGTTTTAAGGCTAAAGCGATACCAACTCCAATACCAGCACCGGTTAAACACTGAAGAATTTTTGCGACCCCATCTTTGCTACTTAGGATTTTCGCAATAAACTGGCAAACATCATTGTCACCTTTTGAAAAAAGAGTACTAATGGTGCCTATGATTGTTCCTACAATTAATGTTGCGAAAAGTCCATAAGCCATTCCATTTAGAGTGGTTATTAAAAATGGTAATACTATTTTTTTTCTTTCTTGAATTTCTTCACACATAAATTCACATCCTATCATAATTAGTCATATTATATCAAAAAAATTAAAAAATTGCTTTATTAGTGATTAGTTTAATGATAATTATGTAAAATTCGACAAGATTACAAGATAATTAAAATGACAAATTTATGCAATTGTGCTAGAATATATAAGACATAGGAAGGTTAGTATGAAAAAAGAAAAGAATTTAACAGAAGGCAATTTGTGGAAGGGAATATTCTTATTTAGTATTCCTCTTATTGCCTCTAATATTTTGCAAGTATTATTTAATATTTCAGATATTGCGGTGGTTGGTAACTTTTCTACGATGAAGGAAAAAGCTTTAGGTTCGGTTGGTTCAACGGCTATTTTAGTAACGCTATTTACTGGCTTCTTAATTGGTATAGGAAGTGGTGTAAATGTCGTAATTGCTAATTTGGTTGGTAGACGTGACGATAAAGGCGAAAGAACCGCCATTTTTACATCTTTTTTTTGTTCTTTAATAATAGGAATTATTTTACTCATTATTATCCTAATTGGAGCACGTTTCTTCCTGATATTAATTGATACAAAAGTTGGGTTACTTGATGGTGCTGTTTTATACTTAAGAATATATGCTTTAGGAATGCCAGCACTTGCGATTTATAATTTTGGTAATGGTACGTTTAGTGCCATTGGTAATACTAAAAAACCACTATTATTTTTGTTTATTGCGGGAATATTTAATGTTGGATTAAATTTATTCTTTGTTATTGTTTGTAAACTTGATGTAGCAGGTGTTGCGATAGCTAGTATTATTTCACAATATATTTCGGCAATTTTAATTGTTATATCCCTTACAAGGCTTAAAAATGAACATCAATTAGTTTTTAAAGGTAATAAGTTTAATCATATTCAAGCTAAACAATTATTAAAACTTGGGGTTCCATCAGGTTTTCAAAACTGTATTTTTGCGATAGCAAATCTATTTATTCAAAAAGGTGTAAATAGTTTTGATGAATTAATGGTTGAAGGTAATTCAGCCGCAACTAATTTTGATGCTTTAGTATATGACGTTATGGCAGCCTTTTATATGGCTTGTTCAAGTTTTATTGGTCAAAACTATGGAGCGAAGAAGAAAAAGAGAATCATTCAAACTTGTTTTATATCAATGCTTTATGCCTTTTTAGCCGGGGCAATCATAGGTATTTGTATGTATTTCTTTGGTAGTACAATGCTTAGAATATTTACTCAAGATGCCGATGTAGTTAAAGCAGGTATGCGACGGATGAAAGTTTTAGGCCTTTCTTATATGATTAGTGCAGCAATGGATAATTCGATAGCCGCATCCCGGGGTATTGGTAAAAGTGTTATTCCAACTATTATTGTTATTTGTGGTTCATGCTTATTTAGAATTCTTTGGGTATATACTATTTTTGCTCATTATCATACAATTGAATCACTATATCTATTATATAGTTTTTCATGGACCATTACGGGAGTTTGTGAACTTACTTACTTTTTAGTCCAGTACAAAAAGTTATATAAAAAGGGGGATATGGCACTAGCATAAAGTATAGTGCGTAATAACTATGAAGAAAAATGAGAAAGCAAATGTATTAAAAACAAATGTTTACAAAATTTTAGATAAAATGCAAATCCCTTATTCTATTCACATTTATGTAGATAGTGATGCGATAAGCGGAATGGAAGTCGCAAATGTTTTGAATCAAGATCCTCATAAAGTATTTAAAACCTTAGTTACGGAAGGAAAAAGTGGAAACCATTATGTGTTTTTAGTTCCTGTATGTGCAGAGCTTGACCTAAAAAAAGCCGCAACACTTATCGGTGAAAAGAATGTAAACATGATTAAATCAAAAGAATTACTTGGTTTAACTGGTTATATTCACGGTGGATGTTCACCAATAGGTATGAAAAAGTTTTTTAAAACCACAATTGATGAATCCGCATTAAAATTTGATACCATTATGTTTAGTGGTGGTAAAATAGGTTATCAAGTTGAAATGAAACTAGATGACTTAAAAAAAGTTATACAATTTAATTTAGGCGATATTATAGAAAAGGAGTTATAAAATTATGCGTAAAAATTTAGGACCGTTTACTTATCTTTATCCATTACCAGTTTTAATTATTGGTACATATGATGAAAATGGCAAACCTGATGCGATGAATGCCGCATGGGGTGGTATTTCTGACTTTAAACAAGTTTCCATATCTTTAAGTTTGGAACATAAAACTGTTAAAAACTTATTGAATACTAAAGCATTCACCATAAGTATTGCTGATGAAAAACATGTAGTTGAAGCTGATTATTTTGGAGTTGTATCTGGTAATAAAGAACCAAACAAAATTGAAAAGGCAAACATGCACACTGAAAAAAGTGAATTTGTTAACGCCCCTATTATTTTAGAATTTCCAATGACACTTGAATGTAAAATGCTTGAATTTAATGAAGAAACTGGAATTCTAAAAGGTGAAATTGTTAACATATCAGTAGATGAAAAAATTATCGGTAGTGATGGTAAATTAGACCCTTCATTATTTAATCCTATTACCTATGATCCAGTTAATAATACATACATTAAACTAGGAGAAGTAGTAGGTAAAGCATTTAGTGATGGACTAAAAATTAAATAGAATTGGGCTCATTTTATTATGAGTCTTTTTCTTAAATAAAAAAGGAAAACGCTTGCAGAAAAATGAGTTATAGTGTATTATAGTAATGTAAAAAAATAAAAGGAGAAAGAAAATGAATAAGAAAGTATTAAGATTTTTTATGTTTTTATTAGTTGTTTTCACTTTATGTTCTTGTAACTCAGAAAAAGTAAGTATTACAGGACATGAGACAATCACAGTTAAAAAAGGTGAAACAATTAATCTTGATTTAACTATTACTGGAACAAATAAAAATTCAGTAGATAGTATTATTGCTAACTTAAAGTATTCATCTAATGATACTAAAGTTGTAGAAATTAATGGCACAACCATTAAGGCTGTTGGTGTCGGCGAGGCAATTGTTACAGTTAAATGGACTGAAGACCCAACAATTTCTCATTCAACTAAAGTTATTGTAGAAGACTTACCAATAACTGATGTTAAAGTAAATGGTTTTACTTCAATCGCAATAGGCGAAAGTAGAACGATCACTTATGAATGTGCTGAAAATGTAACAAATGTTGAATGGAAGTCAAGTAATGAAAAAATCGCAACAGTAAAGAGTGGTGTTGTTACTGCCATTGCTCAAGGCAAAGTTACAATCACATTAGTTGTTTCCAATAGTGTTAATAGAGTAGAAAAAACTATTGAAATCGAAGTATTCCAAAATGTTGCTTCAATCATTTATGACTTAGATGGTGGAAACTTTGAAGGTGAAGTTTCTAGTACCTATGTTATTGGTACTGGTTTAGCTGAATTACCAACACCAATAAAAGAAGGATATAAATTCTTAGGTTGGTATCGTGGTGATGAGAAAGTTGAAAACATTGGCAAAGAAGAAAATGAAACTATTAATCTAAAAGCAAAATGGGAATTAATTCCTGTTCCTGTTAAAGTTGAATATGAGCTAAATAGTGGTTCATGGTCTTGGACAACTGGTGAAGTTACAAATCCTAAAAATGGTATTGATAGTGTTAGTAATTTACCTGAAATCTTTATGAGTGAATTCTATTATTATTTAGTTGTTAATAATCTATTAGATTCTCCAAAAGTTCATCAATCACTTCGTGAAAAAGCTTATACTTGGGAAGACTTTAGTAAGAATCAAGGTGACCCAGTAGCTTTATATAATAATACTTCAACAGGCTATTATAGTGCACATGATGGCTATAGTGAATTATTCTGGGATAGTATGGAAGATGGTATACCTACTGGTGGATTCTTTGGTACAAGTCCATACAAAGAAAAATATGCTAACTTATTAAAAGTTGTTATTCAATTAACCGCAATTAGATACTCAGATTTACCACAATCTTCAATTAATTATAAAGCTGGTTTCTCATTTATTCTTGATGGCTATTTCTATGGTACTCAAGGCTTAATGAAAAAAGGTACAAATTATGAAACATTTAATTTCTTAAGAGGTGTTATTCCTACTCCAACCATTACTTATAATGGTACAACTAAACAAGAAAATGTTTACGAAATAGCAGAAGCAGAACCTAATTCAACTATTAATCTTGTTGCTCCTGTACGTGAAGGTTATGCATTTGTAGGTTGGTATACTAACAAAGACTTCACAGGAAGTCCAGTTACATCAGTATCTAAATCAGCAACTGTATATGCTAAGTGGTATGATTTAAATGCTCCACTTCCAACTCATAAAATTAATTATGTTTTAGATGGTGGTACACTTCCAGAAGGGGCACCTACAGAATATTCAGAAGGCAAAGGTCTAGCAGAACTCCCTGTTCCAACTAAAACTAATCACATTTTCCTTGGTTGGGTCATAAACCTTGGCACAAATGATTATGTAACAGAAATTAAAAAGACATCAAAAGTAGATGTTACTTTATATGCAGTATGGAAAGAATATAACGAAAATGAAAGATCAATTACTTATATATATGAAGAAGGTGAACTTCCAACTCATGAAGCTACTTCATTAGAAGAATTCACAAATACGTTCTTTGAAGAATTCTATGCATGGAGTGGACAAACAGTAGGTCTTGAAAAATTTAAAGCTGCAGCTTATGCATCTTGGAAAGGTGGAGCAGCAGGAAACTATAAAGTTTATAAACAAGATGGTAAAGGTGTAATTGATGAAGGTTATTTCGTTAATGCTAAAGCCAATGCTCCATTATGGATGGCGTGGTTAGATGAATTTGATAAACAAGTAAATTCAATTAATGGTGCACAAACTGCATGGGGATCAACTTATGTTGGTTACTTAAGACTTTATGCATTCTTTAACCAAACTGCATCATACTGGAATGCTGAAAGAACAGCAGCTGTTTATAAAGCTTATCCAATTAAAGAAAAACTAATTACTAAATATACAGTTGGTGAAGAAACTCCACTTGTTGAACTTGTAATTAATGATGGAAGAACATTCCTTGGCTGGTTTGATGAAGAAGGTAATCGTGTAACTACTATTACTAAAGATATGAATAAAGATTTAGTTTTAACCGCAAGATGGAGTGCTTCAACTCCAGTTGAATCATTTGAAATTGTAAAGGTTGACAAATTATTAAAACTTACATCTCATCAATTAACTTGGACATTCACACCAAGTGATGCTACAAATAAACGTTTAAAATTCGCATCAAGCAACACTAATATTTTAACCGTAGATGAAAATGGTGTATTATTTGGTGTAAATACTGGTAAAGCAACTGTAACTGTAACAGTTCTTGACAATGAAAAATTCAATGTTTCATTTGAAGTAGAAGTTTACACTGATCCATTTATCGATATTCAAATTGATGGATTATCAGTAATTGATACAAAAGGTACAACTTATGTTAAAGCTGTATTATATGCAAGCACTGGTAATATTAAATTCAAGTCAAGTGATGATAGTATTGCGACTGTAGATGAAACAGGTTTAGTTACTGCAGTTAGTGCTGGTAGTGTTGAAATTACAGCATATCTAGAAGGAAACGAAGATGTTAAGATGTCAATTGTTATAGTTATTTTAGAAGATAATGTTGATGAAATCTTTAATATTATCGCAAGAGCTCATAATAATGATATTCATGTAACTAGAGATTTAAATGTTGCATATGCATATCCTGCTGATGTTTTCACAAGTGTATCTGATTTATTATTTAATTATGATTACTTTGTTGATGAAAGCTTAATTATTCCTCTAGATGGCAATCATGCAAACCGTCCTGGAACAAAGATTGATACAATGGAATTTATCACTGTTCACTACACTGCAGGAACACCAAAATCATCAAATGCAAGAGCAACCGCAAATTACTTCAACAATACTACAGCCGCATCAGCTAACTATTGTACAGGTAACGATGGTATCTTCATGTGTATTCCTGATGGTGAAGTAGCATGGCATGCTGGTGATGGCACATCAACTAAATTCACTTGGACTAATACTGGTGTTGAAGCAACCGCAAATGTTAAACCAGTCTGGGGTGTAATCGCAAATTCTAGTTCTTCAACTGGATATTACTTCACTTTAAATGGTCAAGCCACAACAATTGAAGTTCCTACAACTGGTGTAACTTCATCAGGAACAAAGAAAACAATGGTTGATCCATCTAAGTGTTTCACATTCTACGGACCTGCTTGGAAGGTTGTAGATGGATACTACTATATGGGAACTACATGGGCATGTTTCACACAAACACTTGCTGGTGCCATCTCAAGTCGCGGTGGTAACCTTAACTCTGTAGGTATTGAAACTGCTTGTAATTTTGGTAGTGACCTATGGTATACTTACCAAATCACTGCTCAACTTGTAACAAGATTATTATATAAATATAATCTAGATACAACAAGAGTAGTAGGACACAATATGTTCTCAGGTAAAGACTGTCCTCAAACACTACTTGCCAATGATGGAGAATTATGGTACAAGTTTATGGAATGCGTAGAAGCAGAATATGAATTATACGCAAAATCAAACAATTATACAATCACTTGTAAATCAAATAATCCTGATATTTTACAAGATAATGGTCGTATAATAAATATCCCTAATTATACTCAAACTGTAAGTTATACTGTAACAGTTCAAAATAAGACTACTGGTGTATCTCAAAGCAAAACATTCACAACAATTGTTCATGGAGTTTACACAGAAAAATAAAATGAAAATATATAATCAAATATATTTCCATAAGTCTTTTATAAGATAAGAATATAATAAAAGCTCTCTTAGGAAATAAAACTATCCCAAGTAGAGCTTTTTATTTCATTTACAACATATAAAGGAGAAACCAAATGAAAAGATTTTTAGTTTTACTGATAGCTTTACTTTCTATTCATGTGTTAATGGGATCAAGTGAAATTAATTACAGTAACACTTCCAAACATGAAAAGAACATAAGAAAGCTAATTGAAAATGAATATCCCCAAAAAGCATATGATATGTATCCATTATATGGAACTAAAGATCAAATAGTAGGATATTTAGCAGAGTTTGAAGATACTTTTGCATACTGTTTAATAGAAAACTCAACATCACAAAATTGTAATGTTAATGATGAGCCTTATACAATAAAAAAAGGCCGTGAATGGTCAAGATACACTAAGGAAATAACTACTTTTCCTGAATATGAGATAGTTTATGAAGAGGACGAAACAGGCAATAAAATAACACATACAGAGAGTCACTTTAAAGCAGCAGGTGTCACAAATGAAAAAAGATATATGATTAAATGTTGGAAGGTTGGTTCAACACTTGGGTCTACAATGTATGTTCCTGCTATAAAAAGTGGCGATAAATATCTTAATTTAGTATCGACGACACTAGAAGAATTTGAAATAGTTCCAATTTTTGATGGTGACGACATTCCTTGTATATAATATGACTGAAAGTAAATAACAGGTGATTAGTATGAAAAAAGTATTATTAATAATTATTAGTTTATTATGTGTTAATATGATGATTTCTGCCAAAGTATCGTTAACAGTAGAAGAAAATATAAGAAATATAAGTGAACGAGTTGAAAAAAGATATTTCAATTATGATAGTTTTGAAGTATATCCATTATATAATTTAAACGATGAAGTGAAATATTTTTTAGTGGAATTTGAACCCACATGTTTTGTATTAGTTGAAGCAAATGATAACTATTGGCAATGTAACGATTCAAGTAGGTATACAAGAAAAGAAATAGGCTTTTGGGAAAAATATGTGTATGTAGAAAAAATTAACCCAAATACAGGAAGGACAGAACTAAGTATAGAATACCTTCCAAATGAAAATGGTGAATATGTTAGATATTATGATAGTCCCTATAAATTGGCTAATGTTTTAAATGAAAAAAAATACTTAATAGAATTTTGTGATGGAAATTCATGTTTGATACCAGCAGTAAAAAGAAATGGTAAATTTTTAAATTTAGTTTCAATGGAGGAATTTGATGAAACCGATATCAATGAAAAAGAAGTGATGCCAGGTTTAAAAGGTTCTTTTATTGGAGATCCTATTTTTTGGTTATAATTTTTATAGTATATTGTTGTAAGTGATAAAATAGAGAAAAAGCGTCAATTGGCGCTTTTTATTTGCGATATTTATCATATTTTGATATAATAAAATAGTTGCGGGCGCAACTAAAATAGGAGTTTATATGGTTAAAATCACAAGATGGATAAGTTTAATTGAAAGATGTAGTTATGAATATCGTAATTTGGAATTTAAAGAATTAGGACTTGGACCTACGCATCATTTGTATATTTTGTATCTATGCAAGAATCCGGGTGTTAGTCAAGATGTAATAACTAAAGTATTACATTTAAATAAAAGTAATGTAACGAGAAATTTACAAACATTACAAGATAATGGATTTATTGAAAAAAAGGTTGATGAAACAGATAAAAGGTCTCATTTAATCTTTCCAACCGATAAGGCGTTTATGATTCGACCTAAAATATTAGAGAAAATGCATAAATGGAATGATATCATACTAGATGGATTATCAGAAGAAGATAAAGAATTACTACTTTTATGGCTTAAAAAAATAACTGATAATGCTTGTAAATATATTGATGATAATGTTGTGGAGGATATGTAGAATGTGGTATATAATTATTGAATGTGCTTTAATAGTTATTTTAATATGTTTGATTATCTTAAAAACTAAAAAGAAGAAGAAAACAAAAGTTCCAAGTGCTACCTTTAGTTATATTAGAAGATATGTTCCCCGAATGGTTGGAGGATTAATAATAAAGATAGTAGGTACAGTTATGGATTTAATTATTCCGTATCTTCTTGCCTATATTATTGATAATATTGTTCCAACTAAGGATATTAAATTAGTAATGATTTATGGCGGAGTGATGATACTTTGTGCCGCAATTGGCTTTATTGGTAGTGTTAAAGCTAATCAAATGGCCTCTAAAGTCGCAAGTCTTGTGACAAGAGATTTAAGAAAAGATTTATTCATTAAAATTCAAAGTTTAAGTGCGAAAGAGTTAGATGATGTAACTATCCCATCGCTTGTATCAAGAATGACAAGTGATACTTACAATATCCATCATATGACAGGTATGGCTCAGCGTATTGGTGTTAGAGCGCCAATTCTTTTAGTTGGTGGTATTACTGCTATTTTATTATTAGATCCAGTAATGGCCCTTGTCTTAATTGCGTTACTTCCTTTTTTAGTTCTAATTACAGTGATAGTGTCCAAAAAGGGAATTCCTCTATTTTCAAGAATACAAGAAGGAATTGATGACCTTGTTCAAACAATTCGTGAAAATGTAACCGGTGTTAGAGTAATTAAAGCCTTATCAAAAGGAGAATATGAAAAAAAACGATTTGATAAAGTTAATAAAAATTTAATAAATTATGAACTTAAATCAGGATACATTATGTCAAGTTTAAACCCCATTACTACGTTACTTTTGAACTTTGGTTTAGTAGGAGTAATTGTGGTTGGAGCTTATCGGGTTAATGGTGGGGCTATTCTTTCAGGTAAGATTTTAGCATTTACTACCTATTTTACAATAATATTAAATGCAATGCTTACAATCACTAGAATCTTTACTATCTATTCAAAAGCTCTTGCCTCAAGTGTTAGAATTGATTATGTGTTTAGTCTACCAGTAGATTTAGAGATTGAACCATCAGAAAAAGTAGATAGTGAATATTTTATTGAGTTTAATGATGTAAGTTTTTCATACAATAAAAAAGTAAATAATATTACAAGTTTAAATTTTAAAATAAAAAAAGGTGAAAGCTTAGGCATTGTTGGAGTTACTGGATCTGGTAAATCAACGATTCTTAAGTTATTAATTAGAGAGTATGATGTAGATAGTGGTGAAATCTTAATCAATGGAAGAAATATTAAAAGCTATGATCACCATGAATTAACTAAGTTATTCGGGATTGTTTTTCAAAATGATGTATTATTTTCTACCACAATTCGAGAAAACATTAGTTTTGGAAGAAACTGTAGTGATGAAGAAATTGAAAAAGCAAGTAAGATTGCTGAAGCATATTCATTTATTGATAGTACTCCGGAAAGATTTGATAAGGTACTAAGCGCAAAAGGTACAAACCTTTCAGGCGGGCAACGACAAAGAGTTTTAATTTCAAGGGCGGTTGTGACAAATCCTGAAATTATTGTTCTTGATGACTCTTCAAGTGCATTAGATTATAAAACTGATGCTAAGCTTAGAAAAAATATTAAAGAAAATTTGGATAATACTACAATGGTAATTATTTCTCAACGTATCAGTTCTATCATGAATTGTGACAAAATACTAGTAGTAGATGAAGGTAAACAAATAGGATATGGTAAACATGAAGATTTATTAAAGAATGTACCATTATATTCCGAAATCCATCACGTCCAAATGGGAGGTGGTTTAAATGAATAATATGCGTGGGCAAAAAATGTCAACGAGAACCTTTAATAAACCTAAAAATAAGAAGAAAACTTTAAAACGTTTAGGTAATTATATTAGTGAATTTAAAGGTTGGTTTATTCTTGCGATTACTCTTACAATTATTTCTAATCTATTTTCCCTTGTTGGTCCGTTATTATCAGGATATGCGATTGAAGCAATTGAACCTGGTGCTCATAAAGTAGAGTTTGACAAGGTATATTTTTATGCTGGTTTAATGATTGTATTTTATTTAGCATCAACAATTCTTAATTTTATTTTAACTTTTTTAATGGTTAAAATAAGTAAGAAAATAGTTTATAAACTTCGAAAAGATTGTTTTGATAGCTTAATGATGTTACCAGTTGCTTATTTTGATCACAACTTATCAGGTGATATTATAAGTAGAATGTCCTATGATATTGATACAGTTAATACTTCATTGTCAAGTGATATTGTACATATTTGTACAGCCGCAATCACTGTTGTTGGTTCGTTTATTATGATGTTAGTTATTTCACCACTCCTTACTTTAATAATGGTGGTAACTATTCCAATATCATTATTCTTCACACGTTTTATGCTTAAAAGGACCCATAAATTATTCAAGAAACGTTCAGTTAGTTTAGGTACTTTAAATGGTTATGTTGAAGAAATGATTAGTGGCAGTAAAACAATTAAAGCTTATGGAGTAGAAAATAATATTATTGAAGCCTTCAATAAAGAAAATGAAGAAGCAGTAGATGCGGCATATAAAGCTGAATATTATGGTAGTATAACTGGTCCAGGAGTAAACTTTGTTAATAACTTATCACTTGCATTAATCTGTGCATTAGGGTCGATTTTGTATATTTTTTCTAAAATTGGCTTAAGGAAAATTTCCTCATTTGTCTTATATTCACGTAAATTTTCTGGTCCAATTAATGAGGTCGCAAACATTTTTGTTGATATTCAAAGTGCTCTTGCGGCAGCAGAAAGAGTATTTGATCTAATTGATGAAGAAAAAGAAACAGAAGATGCAGAAAATGCTTTAATGCTTGATAAAGTCGAAGGTAATGTGAAATTTAAAAATGTTCAGTTTGGTTATCTTGAAAATCAAGTTATTATTAATGATTTATCATTTGAAGCATTAGCTGGAAAAACAATTGCGATTGTGGGTCCAACTGGAGCTGGTAAATCTACAATTGTTAATCTATTAATGCGATTCTATGATGTATCAAAGGGAGATATTACGCTTGATAATAATTCCATTTATCAAATAATGCGTAAATGTGTAAGGTCATCATACGCTATGGTTCTTCAAGATACTTGGCTTTTTGAAGGTAGCGTATATGATAATATTGCATATGGAATGGATGAAGTTACGTTAGATGAAGTGAAGAAAGCCACAAAAGCTGCTCACATACATAATTTTATTGAAAGTTTACCAAATGGTTATGATACCATTATTACTGAAGATGGTATTAATATTTCCAAAGGTCAAAAGCAACTTCTAACAATTGCAAGAGCAATGTTATTAAATGCTAATATGCTAATATTAGATGAGGCAACCTCAAATGTTGATACAAGAACAGAAATAAAAATTCAACAAGCAATGGAAACTTTAATGAAAGGTAAAACTTGTTTTATTATTGCTCACCGTTTATCAACCATTCAAAATGCCGATTTAATTTTGGTTGTTAATAATGGTAATATTATTGAAAAAGGAACTCATAAGGAACTTTTACTTAAAAAAGGTTTCTATTATGATTTATATAATTCACAGTTTGATTAAACACGCACAAAGTATGCGTGTTTTTTCTAATATTTATGAGTATTTATTAATCTTATTTTCTTAATTTGTGATATCATATTATGAGGAAAATTGGTAAATAATATGAAAGAAGTAACAAAATATAGAGTATTAACATTTACAAGATATTTAGGTGATTCCTTTTTTTATCCTTTCTTTTCAATGTTTTTGAAAAATCAAGGATTAGTGGAAGGAAAAATTGGGTTTATACTGTCAATTAGTCCACTAGTAGGGATTATTACCAATCCCCTTTATATTAAAATATGTAAAAACCCCAAAATTACCAAAAATATTTTAAGCATAATTTCGGGAATTGAAGCTACAATGATTATCGCAATTTCATGTAGTTCTAATTTTTATTTAATTAGTATTTTAACATTATTACTCGCGATATTTGGTTCATGTCATTATGGTTTGATGGATTCGTTACTAACTTTATTTAGTAATGAAAAAACAATTAATTATTCTAGTATTCGTTTATTTGGATCGTCAGCCTATATTATTGGTACAACCGTAGGTGGTTTTTTAATTAATTTGACTAGTTTTAAAATTTGCTTTTTAGTTTCATGCATTCTTTTTATTTTGTCTAGTTTTTTATATTTTTTGTTAAAACCACTTCAAGAAGAAAGTGAAAATAAACCTAAGGTTAAACTTGGTAGTTTATTTAAAGTGAAAGGATTTGTTTTCTTTTTAATTTTATATACTTTATTAATGGGAACCACAAATGCGGGAGATCACTTTTTTTCGGTATATCTTTTAGAAAGAGGTCTTACTTCTAGTACCTATGGAATGGTTTATTCATATTATGTTATTATAGAAGTTATTCTTCTTGCTATATTTAGTAAGGCATCCAAAAAAATAAATAATAATTTATTGCTCGTTATTGCATCAACTGCCCTTTGTCTTCGTTTTTTAGTTAATGGACTTTACGCACCACTTTGGCTTGTTATAATTTTGGCAGGACTTAGGGGGGTAGCTTTTGCGGTGATACTACATGTATCATATCAAACCGTTTTAAAAATTGTTGGAAAGGAAAAAGCAACTGCTGGGATTATGCTGATAACGCTTAGTCAAGCTATCTTTGTTTTTATATTTAATAATATCGATGGTAATTTAATTGAAATAACTCAAACGTATCGTTATTATTATTTATTAATGGGATGCTTTGGTTTAATAACTTTGGTCTTAACAATGGTTAGATACTTTACTGATAAAAAGTTGGTCGAAAATGAATAAAAATAAGACCAAATTCTTGCTATTTGTCTTAAAAAATGGTATTATATCAAGGTTAAATGAGGTAATTATGAAAAAAGAATTTAGAGATTTATGTGTAAATAGTGTAGAAGAGGCGAGTGTGATTTTACTTGGTCTACCATTTGATGATGGATGTTCATGTGGTAAAGGATCAAAAGACGCCCCAAAAGTAATGCGTGAATTATCTTATTATTTACCAGCCTTCACAATGGATGGTGGGGATATTCATGAAACTAAAATTTTTGATTGTGGTGATGTTGAAAATGGAAAGGACTTCTATAAAAGAGTAAAAGAAAAAGCCGATGAAGTTTTTAAATATAATAAATTTAATTTATTTTTAGGTGGTGACCATTCTGTTACCATTCCTCTTGAACAAAGTTTTCTTGAAAAAGCAAAAAGAGAAAACAAAATACCAGTGATTATTCATATTGATGCTCACCCTGATATTTGTGATTTCTATGATGGCAGTAATTACTCACATGCTTGTACAAATCGTAGAGCAATTGATCATGGCTATGAAACCAAAAATATCACAATGATTGGTATTAGAGGATATGAGGCTTATGAAGTTGACTACCTTAATGCTCATCCCGAATTAAAGGTTTATCGGGCAAGTTATTTAAATAAAGAAGGTTATGAAGAAGTAATAAAAGACTTAGAAAGTCGCTTTGGTTCAAGTGATTATAGTATTTACTTATCATATGATATTGATGCTAATGATCCAAGTTTCGCCCCGGGAACTGGTACCCCTGAAGCCTTTGGATTAAATAGCAACCAATTAATGTTGTTAATTAAAAAAATGTTTATGGTCTTACCAATTGAGGCAATGGATATTGTTGAAGTATCACCAGCATTAGACTGTAATGATATTACTTCATGGCTTGCTTTAAAAACTTTATATGAAATATTTGAAATATTAAAAAAGAAGGAAGTAAAATAATGAAACATACAACTCTTGACTGTTATGGTGCGAATGAACACCAATTAAATGATATGAAAGTTGTTAACCAACTTTTGACTGATGCAAGTTATATATTAGATTTAGACCCTATTTGTCCTCCTACCATTGTTCCTTATTATTATGGTAGAGTGGCTGAGGATATTGGTATTAGCGCTTATGTTTTATTAGAAGGAGGACATATAACAATTCACACATTCCCCCTTCGTGAATGCTATTTCATTGATTGTTTCACAACTAAAGATTTTGATGAAAACAAATTAACTGAATTTTTAATGCGCCGTCTTCCTTTTGATGAAAAAAATTCAATCATTAATACGGTAACAAGAGTTAAGGGAACCTTTAATGTAAAACCATATGATCCCGTTGCGGATTTTGGTCCACACTTAATGGCAGAAATTGAAGTTGACCATCAAATTAAAATGGAAGAAATGTTTGATTTTCTTGAAAAGACAGTTTATGATATTAATATGGATCCCATCACAAGACCATATGTGGTTAAAAGCACATTAAATAATCCAAAATATTTATCAGGTATTATTGTTATTGCACAAAGTCATATTGCTTTACATTATGATTACGAACAAAACAGAATTCTTGCTGACATATTCTCTTGTATGGCATTTGATTATACGCAAATTGAAGCAGTATTAGCTAGACTTGGTAAGATTGTATCAAATGAACTTGTTCCAAGAGGTAGTAAGCATATCTATAAAATTAAAACTAATACTATTAATGAAAGAATTCTTGCTTCTACTAAATGGCAAAAAGTTGTTGGTAAATAGATAGTATGAATGAACGTAGAGCATTAATTGATACTAAACTAAAAGAAGTAAATAGATTAGTTAATAGTGGTAGTTTTGTAAACATTGTTGAAGCTAGTAAGATCCTAGAACAAGTAATGGATCCTGCTCAAAAATTGTATTATCATACTGGTTTAAATAGTGATCGTGAAACCTTATTTTTGTGTTATTCATATTATGCTTACGTAAACGAAACATTATATAATGAAAAACATTTAGATAAGTATTTAAACACTTCACTTGTGTATTATAATAATGCGGCAGGGCTTAGAGGTGAAATTAAAAAGAAAACTGAACTAGAAACAAGAGAAATGTTTGAACTATACGCTAAAATTGCTTCTTTATATAAAGTTATTTCTAGTAATCAAGTAAATGATGAAGTATTAAAACAAGTAAAACCAGCATATAAGTTTTATAAAAAGACTAGAAATATTGAAGATTTAATTCATTATCTAAGTATTTTAAAATATGTTGCCTTAATAGATATTCATAATAATGATAATAAAAAAGCTCTTAAGGTTTACTTAAAATGTATTAAAGTTGCTAAAAAGATATTTGAAATATCAAAAAATAAAGAAACCAAAGAACTATTAATCCATTGTTATCAAGATACATTGAAATTGGCCAATGACTTAAAAATTAATTTATCAAAGATGCAATTAGATTACGAATTAAATAAGTTAATGGAGGATAGAATATGAGTATGATTTATAACTTATTAGCATCAAGTCCAGCTCCCCCAACATGGTGGTGGCCTTGTATTATTGCTTTGATAGCAGTATTATTTATACCATGGATAGTTTTACTAATTTATGCCTTAACTGTAAAGTATCGTGTAAGACTATATAGTGAAGGAAATTTGATTGGCACTTATAAGTTTAAAAAGAATACACCACTAAGTGAAATTAAACTACCTGAACGTAAAGGTTATGTCGTTGAAGGTTTATACCGAGATGAAGAGTTCATGTTACCACTTGAATTTGATAAAATGCCTAATAAGAATTTAAAACTTTATATCAAATGGATAGAAACTAAGTAGAAGATGTTTAATTTAATTATTAAATATCTTTTTCTTATAAAGGAGCCTTGAAATGAAACCAGATTTTAATAATTGTATCTTAAACGTAGTGTCATCGATTATGAATAAATATGAAGTTAATAGTAAATATATAACCAATAAAATAGTAGATGAAAAAATAAAGAATGCTAAACACGTTTTTTTAGTGGTGCTTGATGGCTTAGGCCGAAATATCATTGAAAAGCACCTAACAACAGATAGTTTTATTAGATCAAATATGAAAGATTACATCACAAGTGTTTATCCACCTACAACTGTCGCCGCAACATCTGCGATTTGTTCAGGCATGAGTCCTGGAGAAAGTGGATGGCTAGGGTGGCATCAATATTTTGATGAAATAAGACAAGATGTTGTATTATTTAAAAATATTACAACATATACTAATATTCCCTTAACTATTAATGTGGCGGATACTTATATTCATTACACACCAGTAATCTCTAAGTTTAAAAATGTAAAAACATTTGAATTATATCCAAGTTTTAAAGAAAATGGTTTTAGAACTTTTAAAGCTATGGGAAAAGAAATGGTTAAGATTTCTAAATTAGATGAATCAACTTATGCTTATTGTTATTGGAATAATCCAGATTTCTTAATGCATGAATGTGGAACCAACTGTCCTAAAGTAAGAAAAATAGTCAAACAACTTGATAAAATACTTGCGAAAACATTTAAGAATGCTGGTAAAGATACCACAATAATTATTATGGCAGATCATGGAGTAGTTGATACAACCGATCTATTCCTAACTGATTATCCTGACCTTTATAATACCTTAATTAGAAAACCATCAATAGAAGCAAGAACAGTTGCTTTTAAAGTTAAGGATCATGAAACTTTCAAAACCCTTTTTAAAAAATATTTTGGAAACTGGTTTAAATTATATGAAACTAGTGAATTTTTAAAAGAAGGCTATTTGGGTAATGAATATACTAAAGCTACAAGATTTTTATTTGATTATGTGGCAGTTGCGATAGACAAATATAATATAGCCCTAGAAAGAGATGAATTTATTATGAAAGCTCATCATGCAGGTGATACGGTTGATGAAATGATAGTTCCTCTTTCAATTGTGACAAAATAGGAGGATTTATGGACGTAAATAATTGGATTAAAAAAAGTGATTATGCTCATAAAATGGTTGAAGAAAACATTAAGAATGGAGCCGAATATCGTCATCAACAGAAAAAAGTTGAAAACGAAGAGTTATTATGGAATGGTTTAAACCTTGATAATGTTACTTTAAGTGGCGTGGGAACACTTAATTTTGAAGATGATTCAATAAGACTTGATGAAAATGATGATATTGAAGATTTAGAGAAAAGACCAAACTGTAGTGTTGTTATCAATCTTGAAAAGCATGATTTTACTATGTATAACCGTGTTTACTTAAAAATGTTTATTAAAGCTACTGGTTTTGTGAATTTTTATGTTCATTATGCCTTTGGTAGTGTTGTTCATACCGCTAGTGTAATTCCTAATAAATGGAATGAAATTATGTTTGAAGTGGAAGATGTTAATAGAAATGATGTCAAGACATTAATTATTACTCCATTTTTGTTTGGTACTCCACCTGAGGCATTACCAGATGTTAGTTTCTTTATTAAAGATATTAAAATTCAATTAGTTAAAGCTGATTATATCAAAGGATGGGAGTTAGAAGATCGTATAGCTTACTCTCATGTTGGATATTTTACGGATGCCATCAAAACCGCTATAATTAGTGGAAATAAAGAATTTGATTTTTACTTAAAAAATGAGAAAAATAATATAGTGTACCAAAACAAAACTAAATTATGTAAAAGTCATCTAGGTGAATTTCAAGTATTAGATTTTAGTATGGTAAATACTCCAGGGATTTACTACTTAGAAGTAAATAATATAAAAACTAATCTTTTTGAAATATCTAGTAATCCGTATCAATTATCAATTTGGAAAAGTATGCAGTTTTTAAGAACCCTTAGATGTGGAGTAGAAGTTGAAAATGTGCATAGTGCATGCCACTTGAATTGTCGTACAGTTCATGCAAATGGTAAAAGTGTGCCAAACTTTAGAGGATGGCACGATGCTGGAGATTTATCACAATTTGAAATTTGTACAGCCGAAATGACAGAAGCAATTCTTGATTTAGCAAAAAACACCAAAGATGAAGACTTATATAAACGTTTATTAGAAGAAGGAAAAGTAGGAACTGATTGGCTTCTTCAAACTTCATTTGAGGATGGACAAAGGGCCTTAGCAGTAGGTTATAGAATGTGGCGCAAAAATGTGCTTTCACCCACTAACAAAGGTGTACTTCAAAATGCTAGTGAAGAAGGTCCGTTTGAAAACTTTTTAGCTTGTGCTGCTTTATTAAAAGCTGTCAATAGTTACGATAATAAAATTTATAAAGAATGGTGCTTAAGAACAGCTATATTAGATTTTGAAACGGCAATCAAAGATTACAAGTTAAAAGTTTATACCAAAAGATGGGGCAGTAATATTGATGCGGCAGTAGCAGGAATTGGAGCTGAATGTGCATCTTTACTATATGAAATTACCAAGGAAGCTAAATATCAAGATATAGCTATAAACTATGGAGATATCATTATGCAAACCCAACAACTTGATTATCCAAACTGGGATATTCCTCTTCGTGGCTTCTTTTATGAAGATATTGACCATAAGTATTTGTTAACCTATGAACATCGTGGACATGAACAAACTCCAGTTCAAGGTTTGTATTATTTATGTAAAACATTTAAAAATCATGAAAATTATAAAAAATGGTATCATAGCTTAGAACTTTACGGAGAGTATGTAAAAAAGACAATTAGTTATACTGCACCTTATAATCTTTTATGTGCTCATGTTTATGATTTAAATAAATTTAATATGGAGCGTTTTACTGTTCCTGCTGGATATGGAACTACGGCAGAAGCTTTAGAAAATTTAAAAACTCAAGCAAAGCATGGAATTAAATTAAATGATGATGTTTATTTGCGTATTTTCCCTACCGCAATCCAGCGTCGTGGTTTCCACGCAACATTATTAAGTAAAACTAAAGCAGTATCGTTAGTTTCAAAAATAACAAATGACCAAGAACTTCGCCAAATAGCTATTAACCAACTAGAGTGGATATTTGGTAAAAACCCATTCGCTACCTCAACCATGTATGGTGAAGGATATAATTATCACCCTTTATATGTGGCATATTCACCTCAACTAGTGGGAGCCCTACCAGTTGGAATTGAAACCAAAGGATATGATGATGAACCATATTGGCCAACAATTAATAATGCGGTTTATAAGGAAATCTGGGGACATACTACTGGCAAGTATTTATTTGTTTTAAACGATCTTATTGAAGAAAAAAGGCAATAATATCAAATGATATTATTGTCCTTTTTGCGTTATTAAATGTTTTATTTCTTTACCACTTCTAAGTGCAACCGGAAGTCCGCCAGTTATTTTTTGCCAGTATGTAGTAATTAACATATTAGGAATTTTATTTAATTTTGGAGAAATACTTGCAAGAGAAGTATGTTTATTAACGATAAATCCCATATATGAGCCATAATAAGAATAGTAATATTTATTATAAGTAAGTGGTGTCCAAACATCTAATAATTTAATACTATCTTTTAAGGTAGGATATAAATTAACAATTATCTCTTGCAGTTTTATTCCCAAATCATGTTTGGCTTTGTTGTATTCTTCATGATTTTGGTCATTTAATTCTTTCCAATAATCATAATCTCTTGGAGTTTGCGTAATGTATACTTGAATAACTGTTTTTTCATCATTAGGGTAAAGATAGGAATAATCTCTTAAAATAAGACGATTAATTTGTCTTTTCCCAATTGTAAGTGATTCAATTTCATTTACCACCGTATCAATAATGGGACTATCCTTCTTATTAACTAAGTATGCTACATGAAAGCTTGAAACAACTGGATACTTATATTTGTTTTCAAATTTTGAGATTAGTTTTGGATTAATATATTTTTTATCAATTAGGTTATTATAAAGATAATATGGATCACCAGTATAAATTAAATAATCACCACTAACGGTTTCATTATTGTTTATTTCCATATCTGTGAATTTGTCGTTATTAAACGTAATTTTTGTTACTTTGCTGTTGTAGAATATTTTACCGCCAAGTTCTTGGTATTTTCTTAAAATATTCTTAGAAAATTCAGCTGATCCTTTTTGATATACTTTACCATTACCACTTGCGAAAGTCGCATATGAACAAAAAAGGAAAAGAGGGGAATATTCTTTAGGAATATAGTCGGTAAAAACTCTTTTTAGAAGTGGATGTTTGTATTTTCGGGCATATTCGGCTAAAGTTATTTTATGGTAATTTAAATAACAAGATGCATAGCCAAATACTTTGCTGGTGAAAGTAGTAAAGAAATTACCATTTTTCATACTATTAGAAATTCGTTTAGTAATATTAATAAATTTATTAATTTCTTTACGGTCTTCATATGAAACCTTTAACATTTCAGTCCTTGTTTTTTCAAGGTCGGAATATAACGTTATGGAATCATTACCATAAGTTGATTTATAGAAGTATTCCCCTTGATATAAATTACTAGTTTCATCAATCGCCCCTATTTTTTTCCATAATTTAAAGTCTTTAGTATGTTGATTGGTGCCTGTAAGCCAGTGCATACAATTATCTATGTAATAGCCTTCTCTAAACCAGCCAGTACAGCATCCCCCTGGCCAGTTGTTCTTTTCATAAATACTTGTGTCGTACCCTTTTTCTAAGGCATAAATACCAGCAGTTAGTCCAGTTATGCCTGCTCCTATTATAATCATTTTTTTCATAAAATCACCTAGTTATATTATTTGAAAAATAATAAAAAATATACTTGATAGTTGAAAAAAAGCCAAAATTAAAGTATAATTAATATTGAGGTGATAAAATGAAAGCAAAAGTATATTTTTCAAAAACAATTAGTCCTGAAGAAGTAGTTAGGTTATTTGAAATGATTGATTCACCACTTTGTGGTAATGTTGCGGTGAAAGTTCATTCTGGTGAAGTTGGTAATCAAAACTTTTTAAAGCCAACGTTTTGGAAACCAATAGTTGAAAAAGTAAATGGTACGGTTGTTGAATGTAACACCTCATATGATGGTGGACGTAATACTAGTAAAAAACACCTTCAAACGCTAAGAGACCATGAGTGGACAAAGCACTTTAAAGTCGATTTATTGGATGAAAAAGGTCCTGATCTTGAATTAGATATCCCAAATGGTAAAACAATTAAAAAGAATTATGTCGGAAAACATCTAAAAAATTACGATTCAATGATTGTGTTATCACACTTTAAAGGTCACCCAATGGGTGGATATGGGGGCGCTCTAAAACAATTATCAATTGGCGTTGCCTCAAGCTATGGTAAAGCCTACATTCATGGATGTGGTGTTCCTAAAGATTTATGGACAGCAGATCATAATAAATTTTTAGAATCAATGAGCGATGCGGCTAAATCCGTAATTGACTTTTTTAATAGTAAAATTGTTTATGTAAATGTCATGAAAAACATGTCAGTAGATTGTGATTGTTGTAGCATTGCTGAAGATCCATGTATGAAAGATATTGGTATTTTAGTATCACTTGACCCAGTAGCAATCGATCAAGCTTGCATTGATTTAGTTTATAACTCTAATGATCCTGGTAAAGATCATCTAATCGAAAGAATTGAATCTAGAAATGGTACTTATACAATTACTTGTGCTGAAGAAAATCATTCAGGAACTAAAGATTACGAATTAATGGATGTTACTTTAGAGAAATAGTATGTTACAAGCCAAAAATGAATTTAATCAAATTTTAAATACGATATCTGAACAGTGCTTATATAAATCGAACATTGTGATTTCCATCGATGGAATGTGTGCAAGTGGTAAAACCACCCTAGCCCTAATGCTTCAAAAAATATTTGATGCAAGAATTATTCATATGGATGATTTCTTTTTAACAGATAATATCAAAACACCGGAAAGACTTTTGGAAGTTGGTGGAAATATTGATTACGATCGTTTTAAAAATGAAATTATTATGAATCTAGATAAAGATATCACCTATCAACCATACAACTGTCATTATCATATCTTTGATAAAGAAACAGTTTTACCACTAAGTGCAGTAACAATAATTGAAGGAGCATATGCTCTACATCCAAAGTTTGGTGAATATTATGATTATGCTATATTTATGATGATATCTAATAATCAACAAATCGCAAGAATCAAACAGCGAAATGGCAATGAAATGGTTAAAATATTTAAAGATCGTTGGATAAAATTAGAAAATGAATATTTTGATAAATTTGATATCAAAAGTAGATGTAATATTATCTTTGATACTAGTGAGGAAAATAAAAATGAATAACTATACATTAATCACCGGTTCAAGTTCAGGAATTGGTTATGAACTTGCCATTAAGTTTGCAGAAGAAGGTCATAATTTAATTCTTGTTTCGAGAAGTGAAACTAAATTACAAAAACTTAAAGAAAGAATTAACGAAAAAACAAGTGTTGATGTAATCATTTTTCCTTGTGATTTAACAAATGAAGATTCGTTAAATAGGCTGTTTAAACACTTTGATGAATCAAATGAAAACATAGATATTTTGTGCAATAATGCTGGAGTTGGTTACTATGGCGATTTTCTAGATAGTAAAATTGAAAATGCCGTTTCTATGATTGCGTTAAACATAACAGCTTTAACTCGTCTTACATATTACTTTGGTAATAAGATGAAAATGAGAAATACTGGTACGATTTTAAACATTGCTTCAGTTGGAAGTTTTGTACCTGGACCGATGTTTGCGGTATACTACGCCACTAAAGCGTATGTACTATCTTTTTCTGAGGCTTTAAGTATGGAACTTAAGCCTTATAATGTTAATGTTTGTACCATCTGCCCAGGACCTACCAATACTAATTTCTTTATTAATGCAAGTACTGGCCAAATTGATCTACTTAAAAGGATTAAACCAGTATCTCCAAGGGTTGTTAGTGAATTTGCTTATAACTCACTTAAAAAGAAAAAAGTCGTGGGAATTCCATGTTTTAAAAATAAAATTAGTGTTTTTTTCACAAAACATTTAAGCCGAAAAACAGTAAGAAAAATAATGTATAAAATTCAAAATAATAGGACAAAATAAAACTACCTTAATGTGAACAGTTAGTTCACAAGGTAGTTTTTTCTTTTTCTCCTTTAATATTTGTCATAATTTAATTTTGCTACTTGTAGGCTGTTGATTAAAATAACATTATGATATAAACTAAAGTAGTAATTCTTCAGAAAGGAGCATACTATGGCTGAACAAAATAAACTATACAACGACGATGACCGTTCTTTAAACGTTTTATTTGGTCTAAAATTAAAACAAATAAGAAACGAAAAGCGTATGTCTCAAGAAGAATTTGCTTGGACAATTGGTGTACATCGTACATATCTTGGTCAAATAGAACGAGCCGAGAAGAACATAACTCTTAAAAATATTGAAAAGATATGTATTGCTTTAGGACTTGATCCTAGAGAGTTATTTGATTTTAAAGACCTTAAGTAAAAAAAGCAGTTGACATTAGTCAGCTGTTTTATTTTTTATAAGGAAATTCCATTTTTGTAGTTGACAACAAAAAAAGTCCTAATAGAGGACTTTAAAAATATATTGCATGATTAAAACCAGAACCACGTAGTAAATTTTTTCAGATTTTGTTATTAAAAAAGTGTGAATTAATTGTTGTAATATTATTTCTTCAAGTGACTTGTAGGAATCATAGTTCCTTTATTACAATAGATACATTCTATTTTCAGATATTCTGACTCCTCATATAAGTCCTAGATATCAAGCATTTCCATATAAATATCATAAGGCATATCATCGGTTTTGTTACATCTATTACAAGTCATATTAACAAACTTTTGTTTTTGAAGCTTTAGTATCATCATCTCTAATAGCGATGCCATTAACCATATGATAAGGTATATTATGAGTTTCAAAGTATTCAATAACCATTCTAGTTTCATTATCAATACGCTGCTTGACAATATCTTCTAAAGTGTTCCCAGTTTGCTTTTTTAAATGATTCTGGTTCACCAAAGAACGTTTCATGTCATTTATCCTCCTTTCCTCTAATAGGGGTAACTCGATGGGTCTTTTTCATTAGATGCATTAAAGCACGAATCTTTTCTAGTTTATGAAGTTTTTCACAGTATAATCCATAATATCTAATAGTTTTAAAATGTTTATTAGGAATGTGACGGATATTTTAGCAAAAAGATCAAAAACATGTTCAGTAACAGTAACACGCTTGTGAGTTTTATGATCATCATACCAATAAGTAATTAAATCATTATCATAGTCAACGTTGGTAATTCTAGATTCAGCCATAGCAGGTTTACCAGAATAACGTATGACATATTCAGTACCTTTTTGAATGTTAGAAAATTGTCTATCATGAGCATAAACATAGAATCCGTTATTATATTCTTTATATAACCTACATTTAGTAAAGTAGAAAGAAGGACCAAATAAATTGTAAAGCATATCTAATAAAATCTTTTGGAAAGTTTTGCGTAAAGTTTCATAATTAAAATGATTATATTTTTTAAAAAACGTAGAACTATTTTTAAGGCCACCTTTAGTAATAAGAACGTGAATTGAGAATTCCATTTAAGATCTCTACCAAAAGTGTGAAGAACGCAAATGATACCTGGAACTAAACAAGAATCTTTATTAACTCTTTTAATGTGTTTATTTCTTCGTTTTAAATGCTTTTTCTTTTGTTTGTTATGAAAACTAACAGGATTAAAAATTCAGTTAAAAGTTTCAATAACACTTTCAAAAAGTAAATTAATCCTAATTCTATCAACAAGAAATAAATTACGTAAAGAATCAGGAATAGTAAAAACAATATGCCGATGTTTAATATTCATAAGTTTAGATTTAGAATTAATAACCCTAGTATTAACATATTTATTACCACGAGAAGAACAAAATCTACATTTTTAAAAATTATAAAAGTTTGATCTTGTTAGGTTAAAAACCTCACACATTTTTGTAATATCAAATAAATATTAATTGCCATCCATAAATATAAATAAATCAGTATCAGTTATCATTTTCTTTTCGCGAATATGGTAGTAGCTTTTTTTAATATTTCATTTTCCTCTTCAAGTTCCATTATTCTTTTCTTCAAAGCTATAATATCACTTTTTGATATTTCTTCATCATCTACCTTCACTGCTGGTTTATTTTGATTAATCCAACTATAAATTGTTACCTTTTTTATGCCATATTCTATTGATAGGTCAGTTACTGATTTTCCTGAGTTGTATAAGTCTATGATTGTTTGGATAAAATCCTTAGTATATGATTCTCTCATAATAGTGATTCCTTTCTTGAGTAAATTATATTTGTTTTTTTACTCAAAATCCACTAATTTGATAAACTATCACTTCCTATAGAATTCTATAAAAATGTGTCCAATATTTTTGGGTAGGTTCATAACATTTATAAATCCTTTACTAGAATGCTTTTATGTAGGTAATTTTTTTATTTAACCAAGTTAAGGAATCCATAATAGCAGTAAATATAAATGTTAGTAATATTTAAGTAGTCAAGTAAGAATTGACTTGCGCAACCTTAAAAAATCAGGAATAATTGTTGCATTTATTTTTTTATTATGATAAAATTTAAGCGTAAAATAGAAATATTTCCTAAGTCTGCTTTTGAACACTCTTAAGAAAAAACATAGTTAGTTGAAAAGCTCTCTTAGGTTAAGGGAGCTTTTTGAGTGTAAAAAATAGTTGTTTAGAAAGTAAAAAAGTTAGTATTGGGATGAAATATAAGAAGATTTATTGATTCATTAAAAGAATCATTAAAGAAATGATTGGCCATAGTATACGGCTAAAAGTATACTAAAATGTTAAAGGGTTAGTGTTAATAGATTTACGAAGTATAGTTATTATAATCTATATCTAAAACAATAATTAAACCCAATATTTCAAATATAGTTGATAAAAATAAAAAAAATAGAGAAGGAGGGCATTTATCTATGAAAAAAGAAAAGTTATTGAAGGCAACTAGTCAAATGAATGACGAAATGAATGTATGTACAACCACCAAAGTTTGTGTAAGACAAAAAAAGATTAAGTCTAAATGGATATCAGTATTTGCATCATACTTTATGTTGTTATTTTGTATTGGTATGGTGTTTCTGCTTGCTAGTTGCGATAGCGAATCAGGAAGTGTCACAATGGAGATTAATCCTGGTGTAGAGTATAAAATTACACAAAAAGGTAATGTCAGTTCAGTTCGCTTTTTGAATGATGATGCGAAAAAAGCACTTGAGGAAGTTTCATTTAAAGGACAAAGCCTTAAAACAGCAGTGACATTTACTATTGCCACATATAAAACTATTGGATATATGGAAAACAACGATATGGTGTTGATTTCTTTTGATAAAAAGTTAAATGAAAATAGTAAGTTGAAAAAATCTATATCCGATGATATTCATCAAGCATTAGCAGAAACGAAATTAGTTCATACCATAGTTTATGCATCGGCAGAGGAAAATAATGCGACATCTACTTTAGTTAAAAAATATGGTATTTCACAAGGCAAAGCAAAGCTTGTAGAAGAAGCTACAAAAAATAGTAATTTAACTGTGGAAGAAGTTGTTACATTACCTCTTGATGAACTTGTTAGTTTACAAAAAGAAGTTGATTCTGTAATTATCAACTCCAAATATATCGGTATGCTTCAAGCTAAAAAGATTGCCTTAAAAGATGCTGGATGCGTGATGAGAGTAGAATTTACTGAAACTAGACTTATTGATAATGGCAATAAATATCCTCATTATCGTCTTGTATTTAATGACAAGCAAACACAATGGACTTATATTATAAATGCATTAAATGGAGACATTGTTGAAAAAAATAAAATTGTGATGTTTATTACATTAGAGGAAGCGAAAACAATTGCCTTAAAACATGCAGAAATTAACGTTGATGATAGTGAAGAAAAAGTGGTTTTCACCAAAGAAGAATTAAGTCGTAATCAAGGAAGACCATGTTGGATTCTAGAGTTTTATACTAAAAAGTATCAATATAGTTACAAAATTGATGCAAAATCAGGGGAAATAATCTTTAATACTCGTTATATAAGTATGTCAAAAGCTAAAGAAATTGCCATTCAAGATTCGACATGTCAAGACAAATCCAAAATTGTTTTCACTGTAGAAATGCTAGTTGCGGGAGGAATTAAAACACCATATTATTACTTTGAGTTTAATGATTCTTATATACAGTGGACATATAAAATAGATGCTTCAAATGGAGGAATTATGTATAGTTATCAGGAAGTCATAATGGTTTCTTTAGATAAGGCCAAAGCAATAGCACTTGAGGATGCAGGTATTCCTGAATTTGATGAGGTTATTTTCACCAAAGAAGAATTAAGTCGTAATCAAGGAAGACCATGTTGGATTCTAGAGTTTTATACTAAAAAGTATCAATATAGTTACAAAATTGATGCAAAAACAGGAGAAATAATTTACAAGACATGTTATCTTTATATTGAAAGAGCAAAGGAAATTGCCCTTCAGGATTCTGGTATCATAAATTTAGAGAAAATAGTATTTACTTCAAAAGAATTAATTGACTTTGAAGTAAAAAAACCATACTATTACTTTGAGTTTAATGATTCTTATATAAAGTGGACTTATCATATTAATGCTATAAATGGTGAAATTATCTTTAAAGATAAAGAACCAATGATTTTATTGGATAGGGAGTAATTATATAAGACTTTATACTATAAAT
>OLWN01000286.1_pt1 | contig 29217 bp, 33 predicted proteins | sample 1644151 | NCBI WGS metagenome assembly OLWN01 (sample SAMEA103958121, study PRJEB25191) | human gut metagenome
TTGCCGAACAGCCCCCTCCCATTGTACTTCTTTCTTACCACAGTCAAGGTCAGGTTGTATTTGCTTCGCAAATCTCCACCTTTCCCTTGACTGCGCTCTCTGACCTTTGTGTAACCTATGTTTGACGCGGATACAAGCACCTGCTTGTAAAATCGACGTCGCCGCTTGACATTCAGCACACATATGCGTATGATAATAAAGGAAATGTGCTGACGCAACAGACGCAAAACAGCACGGCCAGTGCGTTCATTAAAGGCGAAATCACATATACTGCTGATCAGAACTATGTGGCTACGCAAGCGGACGCTCGCGGCAAAGTGGTCACCAGCAATATCGATCCGGCCACAAGCACCTTGACAAGTGTACAGGATCCCAATGGCCAGACGGTTAACTATGCTTATGATATCATGAAGCGCATAACAGATGTGCATACGACGGCAGACGGTAAGACGTATAAAAATGCTTACAGTTATGCGAATGATAAGCTGATGCAAGTTAGCCATAATACTGACAGTGACACTGCATGCGATGTGCAATACAACTTCGCTTATGATGCTGCGGGGCGGCCTACTACTGTTAAGGTATGTAATAGCTCCGAATGGTATGGTATACAAAAATGGAGTCGTTCAATCATCGCCCAATAAAGGAGTGCATATCGCAGAACTAGAAGACACAGGGTTTGTTAAGTACTGCACGTTCAATTATATTGTTTATGATTTGGCTCCTGGAATGGGGCTAGAATTTCCGCTATCTCGATATACAGTCATGACTGATGATGGCTCATGGGATTTTTAAGGAGGTAGACTATGAAAAAAAGTCTTCTGTGGATGACTGCTCTCATTCTCTTGCTTGCTGCATTTCACGGCATAGCAGAAGATGCATATGAAGCAGCTGCCATGCTATCTGCCTACACAGGCAACGAAGAAATTGCAACTGTCCCGGCCGAGCTGCAAGGGCTTCCTGTTACTGCCATCGGTGACGGCTGCTTTGCGGAAACCGGCGTGCACGATCTGACCCTGCCGGATACTGTGACATCCATCGGTGAATATGCCTTCTGGCTATGCCAGCTGGAAGCCATTCATGGCACGGAAAACATCCTGCATCTGGGTGATGGCGCGTTCTTCGGCACGCATATTGCCGAGCCTGTTTTGCCGGAAGGGCTGCTCTCCATGGGGGACGCGGTGTTCCAGAATTGCGATTCTATAACCGAAATAACGTCCTGGCCGCTCTGGCGTGTGCCGGATGGCACCTTCTTTGAATGCCTGGGGCTGATGCGGGTGATTCTGCCTGACACGGTGGAAATGCTTGGCGCGGGTGCGTTTTACGGCTGTACGGCGCTGTGCGATATTAGCCTGGGCGAAGGGCTGCGCGCAATTGGCGAAAGCGCCTTTGAGGGCTGCTCTGCGCTGGAGGAAATTACGCTGCCCGAAGGGCTTGAAACACTGGGAGGCAGCGCCTTCATGGATTGCGGTGCACTGCGTATCTGCCGCCTGCCTGCTTCGCTGGCCTATATCGGGGAGGATGCCTTTGCGCAGTGCCCGAACCTTTGCCTGGTCGTTTCCAAGGATTCTTATGCAGAACGGTATGCCATAGAAAAGGAATTGGCTTTTCGGCATGAATAAAGCGTTTGCAGCGCCATAGGCGGCAGATAGACTTATACTTCATCTAAAAGAGATAAAATGAAAATCAATCTGAAAGCTTTCAGCATTGTAATATTGCATGGCAGGATTTTTCGGCCGTACTATTTAGCCCCTGAAACTGGCGATCTCTTTAGTTCGCGCTGCTTGGATGCTAAAACGCTGAAGTTCTGTAATGCCTCCGATCTGAACCCTAAGACGGGGACAGTGCGCACTGCATTATGTCTCCGCCCGCATAGCGGGAAGAACATGATAGCAGTCTTTGGCGAAAGTACAATAAAGATATATGAGGACGCAGGCTATATCAAAATGGACATTCCGTTTTGCAGCGCGGCGTATCTTTGCCAGACTTTCCTGCGCAGCCGATTTCCGGATAAGCAGGAGCGGGAAGCAGTGTGCAGAGAATACGGCATAGATGACAGCTACGATTTTAAATTCATCTATTCAGATGATGAATATGATGAAGCCATGGAAAAAAGAGATGATGCGTATGTTGCTGCAGCACGAGAATGTTTCAGCATCATTCCTTTGGCGGATGAGAATTCTTACTCAGATATGCTTTATTTCAACTTTGAGAAGTATTTTTGCATGGCATACAGCATTCGCTGGTGTATCGAAAACGGCCATATGCCTTCGGATGAAACACTTTATGCCCTTGGATAAAGCGCTTTACTAAAAGTTAATCGCTTAGGCACGGCGGGCTTCCCGCTAATGACAAACAGGCGCAGCCAATGGTTTATCCAAAAGCTGCGCCTTATTGCTGCGTAAATACAAGCGGGAAGCGGCTGATTTCCTTGACACCCGCCAGGAAACCTTGTACAATGAGCATGGTGGCATAAATCCAATATAACCGCATTTGGCGTGCCAGTGCGCCTGTTCTGCCGGCACGCTGCAGAAGGTAACTACATGACTGCAATTGGCATGCTTTCATCCAAAGCAGACGGGGCACCCACCATCGGTTCTGCATATGCTTCGATCAATTACCACGAGGGAACAGGTCTTCCGTATCAAACGCCAGGTATCAGCGCACGTAATCCTCTGCGGAGGAACATCCAAAACATCATGTTATGGATTGGAGCTAAATGCTGGGTCACATTTTCTAAAGATGGTTTACGGATTAATTAAGGGGTGAAAAAGTGAAACGCAAAATTATAGTGACCGTCGTTATTCTTCTCTTGCTGGGTGTGGGCTGGTGGTATTATGATGTTGGTTCTTGGAAGGAGGTTCCTTCTATGGAGCTGCTGTATCAGTATTCATCTGGGTCACCATATCGTACTGAATCAAACAAGAAAATTGAGCCAGATCTCTATACGTGGTATTCATATTTTGGCCCAGAGAATTTCTGGGCACCTGAACACAAGGAAATATATAATGCCTGCCAGAAGCTGTATGGATTTGATTTTGATCAGTACACCTATATTCTCAGCTATGGCTTTACAATCGAGAAGCTATTGTATAAAGGCAATTATGGGGAGCCTAAAGCCCAGGTCGCCAGAGTCGTCCATGGAACAGGCTGCAGTCCAGATGCTATTTTGCTGTATCGTATTCCCAAGGCTTATCTTATGCCTTGCGAGGATCGCAGAGATTCATATGCTTACAAATTTATACAGAATTAGTGCGCTTTACGCATGAACGTCTGCACGGCGGAGCTTCTTCGGAAGCTCCGCTTTTACATGTCTTCCATGTTGACACCCTGCAGGAATTTTCGTACAATGAACATGGAGGCGTGGTTCGTTCCGTGCTGCGGCATGCGGATGCGCAGACCCCGCAGATCGTATCCGGCACCGCATATCAGCACAACGGCAACCATATCCTGTCTCAAACCGATGCGCGCGGCAAAACGGTCACGCACGATATCGATGAGAATACCGACCTGACCCGCGCCGTGACCGATCCCAACGGCCAGCAGGTGCAGTATGCCTATGACAGCGCACGCCGCGTCACGCAGGTATCCGCTTCCGCCGGCGGCAAGCAGTACAAAAACGCCTACGCTTACGAAAACGACCGCCTTAAGACCGTATCCCACAATACGGACGGCAGCGCGGCGAACGATGTGACGTATCGCTTTGCGTATGACGCTGTGGGCCGCCCCACCGAAACCCATGTGGGCAGCCGCCTGCTGTCGCGCAATGTGTACAACGCCGACGGCACGCTGCAGAAGGTAACCTACGGCAACAGCTCCGCAGCTTCCGCGCAGGAGGTGATGTACGGATACGATGATTTCCGCCGCCTGAAGGACATCCGCTTCGGCGGCGATACCGCGCCGCGCTACGAGTATGCCTACAACGCCCGTGGCGGCGTGGCCTGGGTGCGCAACAACCGCCTGAACACCATCGCGCGCAGCGATTACGATTTCGGCGGCCGCCCGCGCAGCATGGTCACGCAGGATGCTTCCGGCGCGAACGTGTACACCGCCAGGGTGAATTACGATACCTGCGGCCGCCTGGCCCGGTTCGCCGAGCAGGTGGGCGCGTCCCGCGCCGCCTATGAGACGGCCTTCGGCTACGACCGCGAGGACCGTCCGACCGCCCTGACCTACGGCAGCAGCGCCAGCAAAACCGAGACCGCCTACGACGGCCTGGGCCGCCTGAGCACGCGCAAGGTGTATGTGAACGGCAGCGCCTACACGACCGCTTATGCCTATGCTCCCGGCGCGGAAAGCGGCCAGACCACCGCGCTGGTGCAGGAAATCACCCAGCCGGGCGAAAACCACAGCTACGCATACGACAACGTGGGCAACATCGTCTCCGCCGCCCGCAACGGCGTAACGACCACCTACGCCTACGACGCGCTGGGGCAGCTTATCCGCGTGAACGATCCCAACGACGGCACCTGGACGTATGAGTATGACTGCGGCGGCAACATTCTAAATAAGAAGCAGTATGCCTACACCACCGGCACACTGGGCACGGTGCAGCAGATTGTTTCCTACGCTTACGGCGATGCGGACTGGAAGGATAAGCTGACGCGCTTCAACGGCGTGGATATCGCCTACGATGCAATCGGCAATCCCATCCAGGACGGCGTGTGGACGTATACCTGGGAGAACGGCCGCCAGCTGCGGCGCATGGCGTGCGACGCGACGATTGCCGAGTTTGTATACAATGCCGATGGTCTGCGCGTGCAAAAAACCGTGAACGGCGTAGCAACCAATTACACGCTGCACGGCAAGAACATTGTACACATGACCAAGGGCAACGCGGAGCTGCACTTCTGGTACGATGCGCAGAACCGCCCGGCAATTGTGGAATTCAACGGCACGAAGTACGGCTACCTGTATAACCTGCAGGGCGACGTGATCGGGCTGATTGACAGCGCCAACACCGAGGTTGTCAAGTATACCTACGATGCCTGGGGCAAGCCGCTGTCCGTCACCGGTTCGCTGGCCAATACCATCGGCTATTACAATCCCTTCCGCTATCGCGGCTACGTGTACGATGTGGAGACGGGGCTGTACTATCTGCGGAGCAGGTATTATAACCCGAGATGGGGACGGTTTGTTAATGCGGATGAAATCTTGGGACGTCGCGGTTTGGTAATGTCCCACAACGTTTTTATTTATTGCTATAATCAGCCGGTCAGCTGCTGCGATGAGGATGGTCGTGAGTGTAGAGAGTGTCAAGATGGAAATGGTAATATAGCTTATTCTGTCTATATGCCGAGACGGGAATTTGCGCTGTTCTATCAAAGCTTACGAGGTACCTACCCGATAGAAGAACTGCCTGGTCCAGGCAAACAACTGATTGTGAACATAGCAAGCAGTGCTGTAGAGGCGATCGCTTCAAGGGGTTTGGACAAGATTGGGAACATGCAACAAGTGGATGACCTTTCTAAGCTTATGACCGCAAAAGATGCGTACAATGATATTGCCAAAACAATGATTGAATTTGATAGCCGATGCGGGAGGGATATGCTTGAACGACTAAGCAATTCGTACGTGTTGAGTGATTTAGAAAATAGATTTACCCTTGTTAGAATAGACGTTTATAGTAATATCCAAGCTAATAAGCTCACGTTCTTTTACTGCAGATCTGATGGTTCGGTGATTGACCAGGTTTCGTTCGTGGATGCAGATATCTGGGATAATATGAGCACTCGAACATTTGCCCAAGTAACCGACATCTTAGAAAATTACTATGGTGCGATGAGAAACCACTATCATCCTTGTAATCCTTAATGTATTTGTTTCTATGAAGAAAGGGTCAAAAATGAGTAAAAAGAAGAAGATTCTCCTGATTGTGCTTGCTGTTGTTCTGGTGGCTGGCGGCATATGCTGGCGCATTTTGCCTGACCGCTTAACAGGCGGCACTTTAAAGCTGAGCGAAGATATTCTTCAAAACTTTTCTCTCCGAAAAATTAGCGAAGCGATCGGAAACGGTACCTATGAATATGACTATAAGACTGAATCGGGATCGTGGGATTGGATGCCTGATTGCGATGTCTATGACATTTCCACCGAAGCATATGATGAACGGGTGCATGGTTCAGTCTTTATTGCCGTGCCAAGAAATCCCGAAGATGCTGTTGAGGAAAAAATAATAGGTTCGATATATGCCGACTGGATGCGTCCTTCTTTGTTATATAAAGATAGTGATAATAAGTCGAAAAGAGACCGTTCCGATTTTTTTGTCGTGGTTTCAGGCCATACTTCATATGGTCTTATGTTGGTTGGTGCAGACGGAGATTCGATTAAGGAATGCAAAGAGATTATGGAATCATTTTTGACCAAGCTAATGGAATACTAATTTCGCTTTGTGCAGTCTATGCGCTTTGAGGTGTGAACTGTATTACTTAGGCACATCGTCATTAAAACTCATTTGATATGCAGGATGTTTTATAAATGGTGCAATGATCATCTATCGATAATGCGTAGCCTCTGCATCAGTCTATTTGTTAGTTTTCCATCATATTTCCCACAATCTTCATAGAAAAATCGGAAACAGGCGCAGCCAATGGTTTATCCAAAGGCTGCGCCTTATTTTATTGTCTTTTGTACCCATTACTTGGTTCCGTGTCACATTTATCGCAGTTTAACGCACTAATAATCAAAACCAACTATAGGAGGGGGAAAAGTGGACCAGTCTGGACTTTGCGCCGCATGGCTGTTTGAAAACCATCGCCAGTTTGCCGCACGTGCCGCCTATGCGCAAAAGCAAATAGAACGTTTGCCGGAAATCATACAGCAGCGAAAAGAGGAAACGATTCTAAGTATGTCTTTGGCGAGACCCGAAATCGGATCGTTGCCCAAGGGCTCTCACAGCGGCAGCTCTACAGAGCATGCAGCCATTTACTGGGAAAAGAATGTTACACAAGATGTTAACCTGATGATCAATCAACTGTATGCAGAATTACGGGAGAGTGAATACTATCTGAACCTGTATAACAAAGTAATAACCATGCTAAAACGAAAGGAAGCTTGGCTGGTAGAGGCTTACTATGAGCAAGAGCTTACGATAGGACAAATTATTGCCATGCCGGAAAGCCCCTATTATCAATACTCACGCTCTACCGTATATCGGCATAAGGAGCGTATTCTGCACAAAGCAGATGAGTTTATTCATAACCACGCTATAAAGATGGAGGCTACAGTATCTGCGGGCGTGGCGGCTGGAGATTAGAGCATTGAAGTAGTTTGCATATTGTAAAGTGGAGTGGGAGGCTGCCTGCATATTGGGTACATTGGTTGGATAAGTGCTTGTTTGTAATATCATGAGAATCGTACATAAAGGGGATAATCAGTTTATTTAGGGTGCTTTTATTCAATAAAATGAAGCGTAATAAGCACTTAAAGCTGTAAAAAGTTTTTAGCCTTTTTGATATCTATTTGGGGTAGCATTAGTACGAAAACCATGGTAAAATGATTGTATAAGCAAAATTACTATGACTTGCGAAAGTATATTGCTCAAATTTAATTTTACTAAGGAGAAAAAATATGAACGATTAGACTATATGTACAGGCTATCAGAACAGAAACCTTTGCGGTTGAATTAACTAACAGACAAGAGCATCAAACAAATATAGAGGGAAAAGCATGCGTTCTGAATATGATGGTGTTAAATTCTATGCTAAAGACGACAGAAGCGTTGGAGTGGAATTGCAGAAAGCAGAACCGATCTTTGCTTCATTGGATGCTTCTAAGGATTATAACGATGTAAATGAATTGCTGGAATTGTGTGCTTGCGATGCTAGCGTGTTTTCTCAACTCGAGCATGTACCCCAAGACGCAGTCTATTATCCGCTACGCCGATGAGAGATTGGAGAAGTGTGTATGAATACCACGTTCAAGTATATGACGTTTAATTCCTCGTGCTCTTATGCTGGCTTGGCGAATATGCTGCTGCGATATGGCGTGGATACGCAGGATCGTGAAATTGCAAGGGATATGAAGCTGCCGTTTCTGTTTGCCTATGAGGAGGATGAGTCCCGCGCGGGGCCAATGCTCCAAGGCGCGCAATGGTTTAATCTGTATCTGCATCCGCGGGGCCTTGAAATGCGGGAGACAGAGGTACCCGCACAAAGCGTGGCCGCATATTTGCGGCGGCAGCGCACGGCGATGCTGGGCATTCGGGGGATAGAAAATGGTAAGCACGCTGTCGTATATATCGGAAACAAACAGGAGAAGCTGCTGTTTCTCAACAATAAATGGGAGCGCGCGGATGCTCCCACACAGCTTCTCCTGACGGAACAAGCACTTTTGTCCTATTTGGATGACAAGGTGATCATTGCTACTTTGGCGCCTGTTGCCCCTTGCAAGGTGGATATCATAAGCCGCATGCGCCATTCGATTACGGTTTTGCAACAAAACGCGAGAGAAATCTGCATGCTGTGTCAGGAGACAATGCCGGTTGCAGTGCTTCGCTCCCGAATGGATTCGCTATTTCGTGCGCTTCTGCTGGATGGCATAACCATGCTGAATTTGCTGGGCGAAAGCGACTTGGTGGCGCGCCTGCTGCCTTTGCAGCGCGGTTTGCTCGACGCCGTGCGCAATGAACCAGAGGCAAACGTTTCCCTTGGGGACTATCTTTCGCCCGATGCGCTCACTGCTGCTGCGCAGGCTTATGCAGCGCGTATTCAGCGAGAGATTGATAACATGGGGAACTAATAACAGCGATGGAGGCTGTAAGCAAGCTGGATAGTGATATGACTTGCAATAAACTCCTTCATCTGTATTTTCATGGCAGATATTATAATTCTATTGCCTATGCTGTAGTCCACCAGTGAGCCGATGACCATAGCGCCTGCATTGGTGCAGTGAACGGCGGCGTTTTCAATATTCACGTTTTTGATTTGACCAACGCTGATGCCGAACAGCCCGGCGCCGACGATGAATTGATCGTTTTTATAGGTGAGATTGCTCACCGTATGGCCCTGTCCGTCGAAGGAGCCCAGGAACAGGGTAGTGTGGTTCTCCATGTCGTTCATATTGCCGATGGGCGTCCAGTCCACGCCGGTCATGTCCAAATCGGCGGTCAGCACGAAATACGCGCTCATCGCGCCCATATAGCCGCTCTTGCTGACGTCGTTTACGGTAGCGGCAAGATAAGCAAGCTGGTCTACGCTGGCAATCTGCCAGGGAGCGTCTGCTGTGCCGCTGCCGCCGGCAAAAGCGGTTTCCTCGGCCAGCGCCGGAATGCTCAGGAAGGTGAGCGCCATGGTCAGCGCGCAGAGCAGAGACAGGATTTTGCGAAGCTGTTTCATTTGAAATATCTCCTTCAAAACGTATTTATGTCAACGCAGATTGCGAGGACATCGTAGTTAGAAAGATTTAACCATTGCGCAAGAAAAAAGGCGTTAGCCTTTTTCCATACCCAGCAGATCCGCCCAGCCCATGCGGAAGAACCGGCGCAGCCGCAGCGCGTATACGATTGCTTCCTGCCGGCTTAGATCATGGCGGATTGTTTCGAACAGGCCGGAGTAAAAGGCGTTCGAAGAGCATATGCACCATCAGCGCGCCCGTCTGGTCGTCCGTCAGCGCGCCGCGGCCGGTGCACTGCATGAAGCGGAACGTGTATTTTACATCGATGTCGATCAGACTGTCGATCATCTTTTCATAGCAGTCCTTGTTGGAGCAGCGCGCCACCTCTTGATTGACGCTTATATCCAGCCATGGTATAATTTGTTTATTCAATAAGCACTTGCGGGGGCGCATATGGGCATTTTGATCTGCGGGCTGAACGGTGTAGGCAAAAGCACGATTGGGCGGATCCTTGCGCAGCGCCTGACATACGCTTTCATTGAAAATGAAGAACTGTTCTTTTCAAAAGAAAATGCAGCCGATCCGTTTTCTAATCCGCGCAGCAAGCAGGAAGCAATCCGCATCCTTGAGGCAAAGATTGCGGCGGACAATCATTTTGTGTTTGCCGCCGTGCGAGGGGATTATGGGGATAAGCTGATTGCGTCGCTCGATTATGCCGTGCTGGTCGACGTGCAAAAGCCAGTGAGAATGCAGCGCGTTTGGGAGCGATCCTACCAGAAATTCGGCGGGCGAATGCTTGATGGCGGCGATCTGCATGAAAAGGAGAACGCATGGTTTTCCTTTGTTAATGACAGGCCGGAGGATTATGTTACGAAGTGGCTAAGCAATATTGCCTGCCCTGTCCTGCGGGTGGATGGCACGATGCCTGTTGAAAAGAACGTTGCGGATATTCTGACCTTTCTGGCATCAAGATCATGCGCCAAAAAGCAGAATGGAGGAAAAGACCATGATGTACACAATGCACTATGATTCCCCGCTGGGTGGCATTTTGCTGGCCGCGGATGATACCGGCCTGACCGGATTGTGGTTTGACGGCCAAAAGTACTTTGCAAATGAACTGCCGGCGGAGCATATCGAGCGGGAAACGGAGAGCCTGGCGCTTGCGAGGCGTTGGCTGGATGTTTACTTTACCGGCAAAGAGCCCGATTTCATGCCGCCGCTGCATCCCATTGGCTCAGGCTTTCGCCAGGCTGTGTGGAAGCTGCTCTTGGATATCCCCTATGGGCAGACAACTACCTACGGCCAGCTTGCCCGCTGCCTTGCGGTGCAAATGGGGCGCGATCATATGTCGGCGCAGGCCGTTGGCGGCGCGGTGGGGCATAACGAAATTTCCATTATTATTCCCTGCCACCGGGTGGTAGGAAGCAGCGGCAGCCTGACGGGCTATGCGGGCGGTATCGACAAAAAGGTAAAGCTGCTGGAGCTGGAACGGACGGATATGCGCGGTTTCTTTATTCCGGCAATGGGAACGGCGCTTTGAAAGGGGAGACGGGCCATGATTGTTTCATCCGCAATTGAAAAGATGATCGCCTTTTATCAGGGCAACCTGCACGATATCAACCATTTTCTCAAGGTATGGGCGTTTGCTAAAACCATTGGAGAGCAGGAGGGGCTGGATGATCAAACGCAGCTGACGCTGGAGCTGGCGGCGGTGGTGCATGATATTGCCTGCCCGCTGTGCCGGCAGAAATATGGCAATGCCAATGGAAAATACCAGGAGCTGGAAAGCCCGCCGCTGGTAGAGGGTTTTTTTGCAGACATGCCTGTTGAAAGAGATATGGCGGAGCGAATTTCCTGGCTGGTGGCGCATCATCATACCTATACCCATGTGGACGGCCTGGATTACCAGATCCTGCTGGAAGCGGATTTTCTGGTCAATGCGGACGAGGGCGCTCTTGTCCGCGCAGCCATTGAAAACATGCGGCAAAGCGTTTTTCGCACCGGTGTGGGCATTCGCCTGCTGGATAGCATTTATTTGCGGGAGCAGTGAAGCGGGCAAAAATCCTCTTGTAAAAGGGGCAATTTCAGACAGATAGAAAGGTAGAAAGCGCTTTATGCCGCTGCAAATCGTCAGAAACGATATTACCAGGATGCAGGTGGACGCCATTGTCAACGCCGCCAATGAATCGCTGTTGGGCGGCGGTGGGGTGGACGGCTGCATTCACCGCGCCGCAGGCCCGGAGCTGCTGGCGGAGTGCAAAGCGCTGCATGGGTGCAAAACAGGCAGCGCAAAGATCACAAAGGGCTATCGATTGCCCTGCAAATACGTCATTCACGCGGTGGGGCCGTGCTGGCATGGCGGGCAGCGCGGAGAGCAGGAACTGCTGGTTGCCAGCTACCGGGCGGCGCTTGCGCTGGCAAAGGAATACGGCTGCGAATCGCTGGCGTTTCCGCTCATTTCCTCCGGCATTTACGGCTATCCCAAGGATCAGGCGCTCAAGGCTGCGGTGGATACCATCAGCGATTTTCTGCTTGAAAACGATATGATGGTCTATCTTGTGATCTTTGACCGGCATGCTTATCAGATTAGCGGCGCGCTGTTTGCCGATATTGCCGCCTATATCAATGAACGGTATGTGGACGAGCATACCGAGGATCGCTCCGCGCGCCTGCGCTCGATGAATGCCTTTCGCGTGGAAGCGTCCGCGGCCTGTGAAGCGCCCGTTTGCCAGGATGCAATCCAGCAATGCGCGGATTCCGCGCCCAAAACGATGTCTCTTGTCGATGCGCTGGGACGGATGGATGAGAGCTTTTCAGAAATGCTGCTGCGCAAGATTGATGAGCGCGGAATGACCGACGCGCAGTGCTACAAAAAGGCCAATATTGACCGCAAGCTTTTTTCAAAGATCCGTTCGGACAAAGGATATAAGCCCTCCAAGCCCACGGTGATCGCCTTTGCCATTGCCCTGGAGCTGCCGCTGGCGGAGATGAAGGATATGCTCATGAAGGCGGGCTTCGCGCTGTCCCATTCCAATAAGTTTGATATCATTGTGGAGTATTTCATTGAGCATGGCAACTATGAGTGAGATTGTCAAGGGGAATTTTAGATCATAGTTGCTATTTGGGCTATTTTTGTAAAGAATCCTTCTGCCCCAGTTTGATTTGCCGATTTATACAAGGATAATTATCTATAATTTTGCCAAACCAGCAGAGAAGATTTACAACTCGTTTACATCCAAGCGCTCCCCACTCTCCATTACCCATGCTATACTGGTATGGGTGATTTTTCATGAATGAACGAATCCTGATCGTAGAGGATGACCCGGCGATTTCTAGACTAATTGACACAAACCTGATGCTGTCCGGCTACCAGACGTTCTGTGCAATGGATGGACGGCAAGCGGTGGAAGTTGTACAGGCTCAGTGCTTCGATTTGGCCCTGTGCGATATTATGCTGCCCGAATTGGACGGCTTTGAGCTGCTGCCCTATATGAAGGAAAAAGGAATCCCGGTGATCTATGTTTCTGCAAAGACAGACGTACAAAGCCGAGTGCAGGGGCTGCGGCGGGGTGCCGAAGATTATCTGGTGAAGCCTTTTGATATCCTGGAATTGTTGGTACGGATGGAAAAAGTGCTGGCCCGGGCGGACAGACAGCCGAAGCAGCTTATTTATCGGGATATTGCCGTGGATCTGGAAAGCCGCTCCGTCACGAAGGGCGGTGAAATGATCACGCTCAAAAACATGGAATATGAATTGCTGCTCACCTTTCTGCGGCATCCCGGCATGGTGATGACGCGAGAAGATTTGCTGCATCAGGTTTGGGGCGATGAGTTCATCGGTGAAACCCGCACGGTGGACGTGCATGTGGCGGCCCTGCGTCGGAAGCTGGATTTGAACAAAGAACTGGCAACGGTTTATAAAATCGGATACAGATTGGAGATGCAACCGTGAAGCTATGGTTAAAGCAAACCCTCATTACCCTGGCTGTGATCCTGCTGTCGGTCAGCCTATGCCTTTATTTCTTCGTGGCGAAGGAGACGGACGGGCTGATCCAGCAGGCAATCCAGAACGGAGAGCGGGATACGGCGGTATTCTGCGATCATCTGTCCACCCTGGATCGCACATCTTCCACGTCCAATGATGCGGACGGCGTCGCCCGGCAGTCGCTGATCCAATACACTTTCTCCACCTATGCTCACCTGCTGCAAACCGGTACTTGCTCCTGGTCGCTGGTGATGGATGGGCGGTATTTTTATAATACGGCGGTGCACGATCCGCTAAGCGTCCTGCCGATGGCAGAAGAAATCATCACCGCCAGCCGCATCGTGGAAACAGACGGGACGCATCTGTTGATCTATGCGCAGAACATGACCGTTTTGCAAACGCCTATTACCGTTTACCGCACGGCGATCATCGACGAAACCTATCTGCATATCAACGATCTGACCCGCATGGCACAGCTTTCCCTGTTGGGGTGCCTACTGCTTTGCGGCATTTTGCTGCCTCTGATCCTGCGGAAAACGCTGAAACCGCTGCGCAAGCTGACCCGCGTTTCAGAGAAAATCGCTGGAGGCGATTATGCTCTGCGCTCCCAAATTCACACCGGGGACGAGGTGGGCGACCTGTCCTGTTCTTTTGACTACATGGCGGAAACGGTGGAGCAGAAAATCTCCGATCTGGAGGAAACTGCCCGGCGGCGGGAAATGCTGCTGGGGGCATTGACCCATGAAATGAAAACGCCCATGACCGCCATCATTGGTTTTTCGGGGAGCCTGCTGTCCATGCCGCTGACGGAAGAAGGACGGTTGGAAGCCGCTCATGAAATCTATGAAGCAGCCAAGCGCACCGAACGGCTCAGCCAAAAAATGATGCAGCTCATTTCCATGCAAGAAAACCTGTTAGTGCTGAAAAAAAGCATCGATGCAAGAGAATTGCTGGAAAAAGTTTGTGCAGCTATGACACAAGCAGCGGAAGGAAAGCGGATCGAATTGCAGACAGATCTGCGGGCGGATACCCTCACCGGCGACGTCGATCTGCTATTCAGCCTGCTGACTAACCTAACAGACAATGCTATCAAGGCCAGCCCGGAAAATACAATCATCCGTTTGACCGCCACCCAGGGTGGGGATACGCAAACGCTGACCGTTATAGACCAGGGTAGCGGAATTCCCGCTGATAAAATCGCCCTGGTGACAGAACCTTTCTACCGAGTGGACAAGGCCCGCAGCCGGAAGCTGGGCGGGGCCGGGCTGGGATTGAGTCTTTGTCAGATGATCGCTCAGGCCCACGGCGGGCGGCTTGAAATTCAAAGTGAAATCGGTAAGGGAACTGCTATTTCCATGATCTGGCCTTTGGAGGAAAAGCATCATGAGTAAGAAAAGCATAATTGCTGTTTTGTTCATCCTTCTGCTGACTGCGGCATCCATCCTGGGCTTGCCTCTCATGGCACATAGAATAGAAAAGTATGCAGAATCCGTCATGCCTACAGTGACCGCCACGCCTCTGCCTGATGATGATCTTGACAGCATGGAGTATGGCGAAGTTTTATAATTTACAACTTGATTACAACTTGCTTACAAGTCGATAAAGACTTTTAGCCTGCCATTGTGATACGCTGATGCAGGAGGTGAAGGAAATGAAGAAAGTCCTTTTTGTATTTCTGATGCTTTGTCTGCTGCTTCCTGGCATCGCCCTAGCGGAAGTGCAAAGCCAGGTGAGCACGCCGGCGGAGTACAAAGGAACGTACAACAGCCCATCGGGCAAATCCCACATTTATGTGGACGCCTAGGTCGTCGTGCCGGAAGCGAAAACGATCCCGATTTACCAAGTATTTGCCCGCGTGCCCGATGAAATGGAGTTCAAACTACTTGCGAACCTTACGTTTGGGGCAGGCGGATATACGCTGGAAAGAGGCAAAGTGGACGCAAACAATCCCTCGGGAGTTACATATGTGGAAGGTGCTCCAACCGAAACTGCTAAAGGCCTTTGCCTGTATTCTATCGACACCGGCCTTTTCTATGGAGATCGGGAATTCCGCGATGGCTATTACGATTTTGATAATCAATCGGTGTTCACCATCAACGCCATGGATGGCACGGTGATTGATCGGGAGTATGTGTATTGAGGAGATGTGCGCATGAAAAGGATATTTGCCCTTCTGCTTGTGCTGACGCTGTTTTGCCCCTCTGCCTTGGCGGAGACGATTCGGCAGCAGGTAAACGCTCCTGAATCTTTGCAGGATACATTTACATCAAATACAGGACGAATGACGATTGATATAAAGGCTGATGTCATTGTGCCTGACATTTCTACGCTCTATGAAATTGATGTAACGCCTCGTCTCTTCAATGATGAGGAATTAAGTCGGCTTGTGAAAGGATTTCAGCAGACTGATTCTCAGCTTGATGCAGACTATCAAGTGTTATTTGGCATTTCGAGACTATATGAATACAAGAATGCTCATATCCATTTGATTGCTTCCGGTATGGAGGACAATGGTACTTGGTCAGACGTAACGGCAAAGTGCGTTGTAAGTGATGAAACATATTTAACTGGTTATATGTCCGTCCTTCAGCGAATGCATGAAGGGCCTGCAGCACATTGCCGCTATACCTTGGAGGAAGCAAAAGCGATTGCGGATCAAGCGGCTGCGATTGTCGCGCCAAACTATGCCTTTTCTGCCTGGGGATTGATGGAGCTATATCCACGGGATGGTTCCGACACCCGGACAAAGGATTATGATTATTTGGAGGGCTATCAGTTCTGCTATACGCCCGTTTTGGAAGGCATACAAATTCTTTATACACCAAATGAAGATCAAAGCGGCGGTTTGACTTTGCAGCCTGTGAGGCAGGCGAGACTTTACATTAGCATCACAGACACAGGAATATATGAAATCCGATGGTATGGCGCACAGGATATCGGTGAAAAAACACTGGTTGCTTCGCCTCTGCCGTTTGAGAAGATCTATGAAGTTGCAAAAATGATCCTTCCATTGGCCCACATGGAGCACGAAAAAATCTATGAAGATGCTGCTGCGTTGGTTGTGGATAGAATCCAGTTGAACTACTGCCGGCTGCAGCGACGTGACAAACCGGGGCAATTTGTTTTGACGCCTGTGTGGGATTTTTTCGGCTGTCGCGCAATTGAAAATAAAGATGGAACAGTGCGGCTGTGTGACATAAATCCTAACAACTCGCTTCTTACGGTCAATGCCATCGACGGCACGGTGATCGACCGCAACTACGGCTATTGAGGAGAAAACACGCATGAAAAAGACATTTGCTTTTGTGCTTGCGATCATACTGCTGTTTCTGATCCTGAACGGGCTCATGCGCGGCTATGCCGGGCAATGGTTCCCATGGGGGGATGGAGGGGATTTCTGGCCTATGCTCCTACGCCGTATCATTTGCCAAATGGAGTAATGGAATTGGGTGACAGATTCGCCAGACAGCGTTTTTCATATTCTCCAATTAGTGCTGAGGCTGGTCCATCTGTTTTTCCCTATTCCGCGGCTCCCTTTCCCGACTCGCTGTATCCACACAATATTTCACATTGAGCATTTGATTTAGTTTCTCCCGAAGGGGATCGTATTGCGCTGCTCTGACCGCTTCCTCCTGCCGCAGGGTGGCCTGCTCCTTTTTCCAGCCAGGTATGTCGATCTTCTTCACACCATGCTTTTCCTTCAGGATGCGCTGGGAGGTATAATACAGGTCGATCTCATCCTGATGGTCAGCCCGGAACTTTTCTCTTCTACCTTTCCAATGGATACCGTTCATCTCATCAATGACGGGCTGGATGCGGCGGATATGTTCAGCAAAAGTAATCATGTTATCCAGCTGCTTGATCCGGGAAGTACTGGCCTTGGATTGGGCCACAAGAGCATCGACGGCAGCTGACAATTCATGGGTCTGCCGTTCCAATTCCTCCACGGTAAAAATCTGATTCTCCTTCAGGAAATGGAAAGCATCCACAAACTTTTTCAGATTTCCTATCTTTGCCTTGTTGCTCCAGGCTCCGGCGTTGCGCATATCGTGATACCGGATCAGCAGATCTGCAAGATCAGGCTCCTTGGCTTTTGCCAGCTCTTCCTTCACAGCGGCAATCCATTCCACCAGGGATTTCAGCTTCTTTTTGATGGTGGCAATCAGGCGGTTGGTGGCCTTGATCCAACGGTTCAGATCACCTTTTTGTGTGCGGATGCCTCGCTTCTCCATCTGCTGCACCAGCGGCCCTTCATGCACTGTGGGGATTTGTTCAATGCCCTGGGCTTCATAACTGCGGTGGTCGATGCGGACATCAAGGCCCTTTCGCTCAAATTCATCGTTCACCATCCTGCACCAGGCTTCCCGCCAATGCTCCAGCGTTTCCGGCTCATGCCAGTCTGCGATGTGGACGGCATTGAACACATAATCTCCCTTTTCATCCCGGATTCGCTCACCGTTTTCATCCAAGGCATATTCCCGGCGCTGTTTGTTGCCCCAGGTGCCGTCCGGGTTGAGGGGCCGCATGGTGGTCATCACATGAAAGTGGGGATTCTGGATGCCGTTCTCCTTGTCCGGTTCATGCACGGCAAGATCAGCAATCATCCCTTTGCTCACGAAATGCTCCCGCACGAAGCGCCGTGCCAAGGCGGTGTTCTCCTCCTGCGTCAATTCGTTTTGCAGGGCAATATCGAAGCTGTACGCCAGCTGCGCCTTCTTGTTTTTCTCCACCTTCTCCACAGCGTTCCATAAGGTTTGCCTGTCGGCATACTCAGCAGGAGCATTGGGCGGCAGCAGGATTTCCGTGTGCAGCACACCGCCCTTCCGGGTGAAATCGTTGGTCTCGCCATAGTATTCGCTGTACAGCTTTTCGCCTGCCCGGTAGGCGGCAGCGGCTATGGCGCTTTGGCCTGCACTGCGTTTGATCTGATCCACATGGAAATGATACAGCGCCATTATCCAGCCTCCAATTTCTCTTGTGCGTAATGCCGGGAGACGGCTTCCTCAAGGATCGGGAAAACACCAGGCAGCTCCGAAAGCTGCTCTGCCATTTCGTAAAACTCCCGTTCCGTCAGGGGCTTGATGGCAGGAAAAATGCTTTCCATCGCCGCCCCTCTGGTGATCAGCCGGTGATTGCGCTGCCTGCGGGACGTGGCTTCAAAATATTCCTTTCGGTTCTCTGCCCGTTGCAGCTGGTGCTGCTCCTGGGCCTGCTGCCGCTGGGCGTCGGTCAATTCGTTCTGTAATTCGTCTTTTGTGTTCTTCATCGTCGCATTCCTCCTTCGTCGTAGTGTTGATGAGGCAACTGGCCCGAAGGGCAGTTGGCCGTGTCGCCGGCCCCCGTATGGGAGGACGGTGACCATCAATTTGGGATAGCCGCATAGCGGCGCAAGGGCCGCAGCCCTTGGAGGGAGGGGAAGATGCCGGTGGCCGCACCGAAAGCATCGCCCCCTCCGGCCTGTCTGCCGCATTCGGATGCGGTCTGACAGGCTCTCCCGGAGGGCGCGCGAAGATACAGGTGGGACACCTGTATAGAAGTGCGCACTTCCGTGATCCATAGCTTGTCTCCCGTAAACTTCCGTGGATCGTTTGTCTTGTCGGCAGACTGGAACGGCCTTTTTTTCACTTCGCAAGGCCTGGAAAAGTGACAGTAAATCGTATTCATATTGGCAGAAATCCTCCGTTTCTTCGTTGCTCGGATTGACAGTAAAAAGCGGGGATTTACTGCCACTCCGAAAAAGTGACAGTAAATCGCCCACCGATTGACAGAAAGCATCAGAGCCCCATGTCCTTCAAAAACGCCTCCGCAATCTCAAAATCTTCTCCATCCATGCCGTTATTCTCCGGCTGGGGATCAGGTTGAACAGGCTGCGCCGGAGCGGTTATCTGAAGATTGCTCATGCCTTGGTCGATGCCTTCTCTGATCGTATCCAGCACCTTCCGAAGAAAACGGTCTTTCTTCTCCCTGGTTTCCAGAAAGGGATCAGCCTGTATCCTCTCCTGCCGGGAAAAGAAATCGTTCAGGGCAGCAACCGCAGCACGGGTGTAAGATTTGTACTTCGTCCGATCCATGTTCCGCAGGTATTCGTATGCCTGCCGGTCATCCTCACGGTTTCGGTCAAAGCGGATGTTGGTATTGACGATCCTTTTCATTCGTCATCATCCTGCTTTCCGCATCCGGGCGCTCGCCATGTACTCATAGCCCTTGGCGGTGGCGCAGATGTCCTCGTTGATCGTCACTCTGTCTGCGTCAAGATTGGCAAAGTTCTTCAAAAGACATCCGCCGCCTCCCACGATATACAACCGCATCATGGCAGGATTATACTCATGCTCCCGCAGACGGCGCAGGATGCCTTCCGTGTATTCCTTCGCCGCTTCAATGATCGCGTCCAGATACTGCCCGTCAATATCGGCGGTCCCGGTGCGCAGCACTTCTTCGATCACAGCGTCATCCACCGTCACATGGTACTTTTGCATCAGCTTTTCCCGGATGAGCAAGGTGCATTGATGGGTGCCGTACTTTTCCGTGAAGCACTTGCTGAAAATGGGCCGCCTGTTGGTGATCGTCATCACGTTCATGGTGCCGTTGCCAATATCACAGAGCATATTCACACCTTTGAAATCGGACAGGTGACTGACAATGGCGGCAAAGCCCTGGGGAAATACGTCCACGCCGATGATGCGGATGCGGTACTCTTTCCCTTTGAAGGTGAATACGATCTCTTCACGGGGGGCGTGCTGCATGAGATACTTTTTGAAATCGTCCTTCTGCTCTGCCACCCAGGTCAGGGGCAGGCCCACAGCCAGGTGAACATCCGCCGATTGCCGACCGTAAAAGGCCAGCTCGGATGCGATGCCAGCCAGAGTCAGGATGAAATAATCGGGATCGTTCATTTTGTCGGCAGTGAATTCCTTGTGCTCTTCGCCGATGGTGTAGTACCAGCCGTCATAGAACAGCAAATTGCCTTCGAAGGTGGGTTCCTTCTCATGCCTGGTTACGCCAGTCTGGAAACAGGCGTGCGCCGTTTTCATGTTGCCGTAGCCATGATCCAGGCCAATGATGACTGGACGGTTAGGGGTATTGTAATCAGTTATCATATCATTGTATCCTTTCTGCCTTCGTGACCTCCGGGGCGGGGTAAAAAATGGGTAAAGAAAAACGGCACACAAGCGTGTACCGTCAAAGATGGGAGGGAGCCGATTGACTGCCCTCCCTGGGATTATGCTGTTTTCTGCTCATCGTTTTCCGAAGGCATGGAATCGGCTTTCGCCATGGCGTCTTCCAAACTTTCCTGCTGTGCAACTACCAGCTTCTTGGCTTTCTTCTTCTCGTTATACCGGCGATTGATCTCCCTGCGCTTACGTCGCTTTTCCTCTGCCGCCAATTCTTCCGGCGTCGGATCAGGGAGGGGCGTATCAAATTTACCAATATACTGGAGCCGGATTTCCACTTCCTGCACCCGTTCTCCGTCGATTTTTTCTGGGGCGTGAACGATGATCCTATCCACAAATTCATAGATCATCTGCGGCGTCAGCTCTGTAAAATCGGTTTACTTCTTCGCCAGCGACATAAACTGATCCACCCGCTGAGTGTCGGCCTCATAAGTATCAAGCTGTGTTTGTTCCATACTGATCAGGGCATTTACTTCAGCCTGCTCCTTCTCATAATCCGAAATCAGCGCGGAAAATCGGCTTTCCGTGATCATCCCCAGGGCATAGGATACGTACAGTTTTTTGATGACGCTATCCAGCTCCACGCTGCGCTTCTTCGCCTGGGCGATTTTCTTTTTCAGCTCCTTTGCCGCCTTGTTCTGCTTGATCTCCGATGCCTCCCGCACTTTTTGAGAAAACTCCTCCGGGTGTTCAATGGCGTATCGGCTGGTCAGACGGATTGTTTCCAGCACCAGTGTCCGCAGTGCCTTGGTGGAAATATAATGCGCTTTGCAGCCATTGTCCACCCGATTCATGGTCAGAGTGTAGGTAGAGCAGTCGTAATGATCGTATGGATAGAGCCCAGTTTCGGGATCAACTCCGCCTGGCTTCTTGGGGTCAGGATGCATACGATGGTTATACATCTTGGCCCCGCAGTCAGCACAATATACAAGGCCCGTAAACGGATTGGCAACGCCAGTTTTATCCACCCGATGGATGGTGCGCCGGGTATATTGCGCCAGCTTCCATGTTTCAGGATCAACGATGGCAGCGTGAGTATTCTCGATGATCACCCAGTCTTCTTCCGGATAATGGATGACCTTCTTGGATTTATACGATTCCCGCGTGCTGCGGAAATTGACCGTGTGCCCCATATACTCTGGTTTAGAGAGAATGGAAGTAGCTGTGCCCGGATACCAGTCATAAGGACGGGATAAATCCGTCCGAGCCGTTCGATTGCAAATCCCATGGGTTGTTTCGTAGTAGCTGGGTGTCTCCACTTGGTCGTCTCGCAACTTGGAAGCAATTACACCGGGGCCATCCCCGTTGACGGCCATTTGAAAAATGCGGCGAACTACCTCCGCGGCTTCTTCATCAATCAGCCAATGATGCTTGTCCTCTGGATCTTTCTTGTAACCGTAGATAGCTTGGTTTGTGGTGGGCTTGCCGGCCAGACCGCGGGCTTTGTATGCGGCCCTTTGCTTCTTACTCATATCGCGAAGATAAAACTCGCTCATGATGTTGAAAAACGGGGCCAGATCCGTACTGTTTTGATCATTGCTGTCGATTTTATTGCCAATGGCGATAAAATGGACGCCATGCTGCCGGAAAACGATCTCTGTGAAATAGCCTGTTTGCAGATACTCACGGCCCACACGGGTCATATCTTTCACGATCACTGCGCCGATTTTTTCCGCTTCAATATCCTGGATCATCTGCTTCCAGGCGGGCCTCTCAAAATTCCCGCCGGACCAGCCATCGTCCGTATAATGGACACAGTTCTCAAAACCATGCTCTCTCGCATAGTTCTCCAGGAATATTTTTTGATTTCTGATCGAATTACTGTCGCCCTGCAGTTCGTCATCGCGGGAAAGACGCTCGTAAAGCGCAGTTATTTTCGGTTCCGTCTGCCTGTTGTTCATGTTTGAACTCCTTTCAGGCTGGACGGCTCATCTGTGGCACACTCATTGTACCACAGCCAATGTCTTTTTGGAAGCCCGTTTCAGCCGATTGTTCTGTAAATTCCAGGTCGTTTTCGATCATTCGGAGCACCTTGTCCTGCATGGTTTCCTGACTGTCCTCATTAAACATGATACGCACCTTATATTTCGTCCCTCCGATTCTTTTCACAATGATCTTATCGCTGGTGCTCTGGGATTCCTGTTGAATATAAATAGAAATACATCTCCTTTTCTGTTTCGGTGTTTTGCTTTGTCATGGGTATGGAGTTTGGGTTCGGCGATCTGTACGAGGATCGCAAAAGATTCAAGAAATATGGTGTTCATCGCATATTCTCCTCTTGAATGATCTTATTCAGTTGTGGGGAAACGAGACAACAGGCGGTGCGGGGGACCTCGGCTGCATGTGCGCATAGGCAGACTCCTTTCGTGATAGGATGGTATTCTCGGGATTTCTCATCGAATTGATGAGAATCTCATGGAATCGGTGAGAAGGATCGGAGAAGGCAAAAGAAAAGGGCCTTTCCATGATGGAAAAGCCCGAAAGCGATATATGACCGCAAGGCAGAATACACCCTCTCAACTATAGGAGAAAATAGAGCGAGTTTGCGGAACTGTTTTTGGAGAAAGTCAGAAATCTCTTTCTGCGCATAGAAAACAGCAGTACGATCGCTTTATCAGTTCAAGAAACAGCCGTGTGATCACAACTGTTCCAGCTCACTGCACCGTGCGTTACCCTTTTTGAGCAGGCTTGATAAAAAGGTCAGGAGACGTCTATTCATGTCATTCCAGCCCTTATCATTCAAGGGCTGATTCCACTCTAATGGGTAACGCAATGAATGGGTAATGCAATGAGGAATTTCATATGGACGAAAAATGCCCTCTCACCTACAGGAGAAAAACAAGGGGCATTTCGGAACCGTTTTATGATACGCTTTCAGATTTAATTATTTTGTAACACTTTCTTTCGCTGTTCGGCCTTTACCAAACATATGTTCTCTTTTATAATAGAAAGGCGAAAAGCAATTCTGCCCACAAGCGATAGCGAAGTAAGAAATCCCCCTCCACATATAGGAGAAAAACAGGGGGTTTAGCGGAACTGTTTTTCAAAAGAAAAAGAAATTTTCTTGGAAGTCTGCGCGAAAGGAGGTGGAATCGGTGCCCAGGCAGAAGAAAAACTGGGATAAGGAATGGGAAATCCCGGAAGCAGAACAGGGCCTGACCTATGACGACGGCTTCCTGTTCAGCCCGGATACCGATGATCCGCCGCCTATCAAAAAGCTGAAGCGGGATTTGGAGCGGGAAGCCTTGACCCGTCTGGAGGAAGCAGCCCGCACAGAAGAAGATTTCCGGGAGATCGTGAAGAAGTGGAATCACCTGGACGAAAACAGGGAACGCCGGGAACGATACCATGAGGTATTGCGCGGCAATAAGACCCCGCCCTTGGAATTCAACATGATCCCGGACGGCTTTGCGTTCCCTGCCTCCTTGAACGGTGTCCTGGCCCGGCAGAACCGAAAGGGCGACTTTCTGGACACGATCTTCTATTGCGTCTATGACCTGCATGAGCTGGTGCCTCAAGAATATGTGAGCATGCCGCTGGCAGAATTGCCGGATGACCGGAAGGAATTGCTGTTCCTGTACGTCATTGAGCATTGGAGCACCATGAAGATTGCGGCGTGGCGGAAGCAGACGGACAGAAACATCCGTAAAATCCGCAATACCTCTTTGAGACGAATCCGGAAGAAGATCCTGCCGATCCTGATACGCATGGAAGCGCAAGGCGAGCCTTTAACGGCCTGGGAACGCAATTTTCTTGTAAAACAAAAAGCCGCCCATCCGGACGGCAGGAAAGCGACATTGCATCAGGAGGTGAGCCCATGAGGAATCCTTTTGAAAAAGCAAAAACTTGGTGGGTGCGATACAGCGATTATCAATGGCGCACCTCAAAGGATGGGGTGCTGTATATTCAGCCTGCGCCAGGGGCGACCTTCACGCTGTACAACGCCATGGAGGTCATGGAGCAGCTGGTGATAGACGCTTTGAACGCAGGACGGAAATTGATGGGCAAGGAACCGAAGGAGGACAGCAAGCCCATCATTATGGATTTCGTGCGCAAATATGGGCTGCTGGGCATGATGACGGCGCTGCCCACAACGCCAAAATTCATGGATTATGAAATGGTGTACCTGCCCAAGAACCGATTTATCAAAGAAGAGCAGCTGCACACAGAACAGTTCTTGCTGAACTTCTTTCCTTTTGAAAAGCCCCATTTGATGAAATCAGGGAAATCCTACGCCTGTAGCGTTTCCGGGGATAACCGCCTGATGGCCCTTTCTGCCACTTTCAGCGATTATCCGCTGGCGGTTACGCTGAGCTTTATGCCGGAATATGCCGAGCGCTTCGATTGGATCGTAACCCAGCTGAAGGATTGGATGTTCCTGGTCACGACCTGCGAATTCTTCTACGATCCTGACTATCAGCTGATGGCTAACGCGGAGGAACAGCGAACTCTGCTGCGTCAGGCTATGAACGCATTCAGCGGTAACGCGCCGACTTATCACATTGCGCTGTTTGACGACGCCCCGGCCCTGGTATGGGATTTCCATTCCCTGATGCTGGCAATTACGCTGGTATTCAGTTTCATGCTCACGGATACGGATAATCCGATCCACGTGTGCAAGAACTGCGGGAAGGTGTTTATTGCAGAGAAGCAAGGCAGCCTGTTCTGCTCTGCGGAATGCAAGACCCAGTATCGCGCGCAGAAAAAGCAGGAAAAGAAGTAAAGGCATGAAAAAAGGCAGCCCATCGAACGCGTTATTATGTAGAGGAAGGTTTACCCTTCATCGTCATGAGTCGCGGGAAATACAAGCAATTCAAGCAGTTATGGCTTGAAGGGAAACCTTCAAGTACATAACTTCTCCAAAGGCATACACAAATACACTTATGTTAGAAAGTGATAAATCAAAGGAGGGCTACTGTCAATGATGATTGGCAGCAGCCCTCGTCTATGTACATGCGGGAAATGTGAAAGCAACCATAAAAACAGACTTATAGCAACTTCAGTCGTACAATTCTCGGCTTGGTTTCTTCGACATCCAATGTGCCTTTTCTCAGATGGAGGATTTCTTCTACATCATCAGGGAATAAATCAATGCTTCTGGACTTTAGGAAGCGCATAAAAGTAACTGGCGTAAGAACATGCTCTTCAAAAAGCATATCGATTGCACCTTGGAACACATTGTCATTTAGCAGAAATGGAGAATCATCTGGTTCGCCTTTGCGCCAACCATTCTTAGAATACTGACGCATGAGATAGCTAAACTGATTATCAGTGATGATGTGCAATTGATGAGCTCGATATAGCATTGCTGCCACAGAAACATGCCACTTCTTTTTTAGCCAAAGATAATACTTTAGGTCTGTTGGATATGCCTGAGCATCGTTTCGGAACGAACCTGCAGGCAATAAGAAGGCGCTCGAAAACAAATTGGCTTGCTTCTCGCGAATCTTAAACTCTTCTTTTGTTATCATATCAAGGCTTTCGCTCCACGGATGCAAAAGAATATGTCCAAGTTCATGTGCAAGATCAAACCGAATTCGTCCTTCAGGCTTATCGCCTTGGTCAACAGCAATAGCATATACATCACGATCAGAAACGTAGGTTCTCTGACTAAATGCATCTATACCATCGGCAGCTGTAGGAAATCCGGTAACGATGATGCCATTGCTCTCCAGAACGAACTGCAGATTCTCAATCGGCCCATCTCCCAGTTTCCAATATTCTCTTAGTGTATTGGCAATCTGCTCAATTTCGTCAGCAGCATTTGCCATGGCAGCTTCGTCTGTTTCGCTATCTACGCCGCTGAATTCAATCTTGGGAATCCGGAGCGGTTCAAAATCTATGTACTCATCTTGAAGTGCTTTGTAAATCTCTACAGCGATTTCAAGCCTATACGATTGTGCAGCGCGTTCCATACGTTTTGCACTCATCAATGAGCGGAAGTATGTCGCCTCAGTATGTGCAGAGTATAAATCGCTTTGCATGAAAAAATCATATGGGAAATGCAGAATTTCGGAAATGTTGAACAGTCGCTCGTGCGACGGGCGACTGTCTCCATTTTCGTACTGGGAAATAAGCTGTTTGCTGATCCCTGACTCGTTCGCCAATTCGGTCAGACTTTTCCCACGGAATATCCGAGCGTATTTCAGGCGTTCGCCTCGGAATTCTCTCCTTTCCATCGTGCCAACTCCTTTATTTGATTAGACCTCATTTTCTTCTTCGAAAGATTTAAGCGTGGGTTTGATTCCTGGCTTTTTCTTGAGTTTGACCAGTGAACGCGCATTCTGTGTTGAGGCTGTGGTGGTTTCGGAATGGTTGCTTGACGCAGTAAGCCGTGAGAAATCAGGCTGGATATAGCCGCGCAAGCCATGCTTTTCCACAATTTCAAAATCACCATTTAGCAAATAGAAGGCGATGTCGCTGATTTCATCATGATCGGTAGTATATGCGACGATGCAGTGCCTAAAACCAGAGTTTGGATCCAGAACTCCCGCCATGATGCTGTCAAAGTCATCCTCGTATACTTCTGGTGCGAATTGCGAAGCAGGCGGCAAAAACGAGATCTGCGTTGCCGGACTTTCGAGGTCTCCATTCAGAATTCGAAGCAGCGTCTGCATATAGTTGGGGCAATTCCTGTCTTTCTTTCGCGGAATCACTTGCAAATTGGCCTGTGTGGTTACACCAATCGTTATCTTATTCTCCCTATCGATCAGAATTCGACCTTCCCACCCATAGCGCCTAAATGGATGAAGCTCAATGCCATCAATCGCAACAAGACGACGAAGATTATTGTTGAGGTAGTCACCACGGATGTGCGCAAGATAATTCTTGGTTTCAAGTTCCTTTTCGCGCCTTTCCTGGGGAATATCCTCCGCAATGGTCTTGTCGACCGCACGCACGATTCGGCTGAGAAGGAGTTCAAGGGAATCAAATGTGATAATCAAGCGGTTTTACACTCCGTTCTTAGAATCCACCTACATTTTTACATAAATATGGCTGTTTGTCAAGTGAATTTTCAAAAAAAGTTTGAACGGTCATGTGGTGAACAGGATGATAGGGACGTGGTAAGACTTACAGCAAGTAATTGCATCCTTCACATACGAACTGTTAAAAGCGAATTACTTCGAATCAAAACACGGCTGCTGTCCAGCATCGTAGACAGCAGCCGCATTCGCATTGCCATTTTTGGGTGAATTATGCCACGGTTATTGCCCATGGATGAAAAATGTGAAAACAACCTTGACAAAACAAATCGAATTGACAAGCTGCCTTTCCGTGATTCTCAATCAAATATGATTTCGGCCAGAATGCTTTCCTCGGCGCCGTGCTTGATTTCGTTCATCCTGCCGACCCAGCCGAGCTGATCCCGCGCTTTCAATGCTTCTGTGATGCCCTGGGTCTTTGCCATCTGTGGAATCATCGTGTCGAGCCGCTCTTTGCATGTGCGTTCCACCTCAGCCAGATGTTCATGCAGTTTGCCGGAAAGGATGAGCCGGGTATAGAGCCCGGGACGGTGTTCCTTCAGGTACGCTTCCCGCATCATGCCATATTTCCCGATGGGATAAGCAGACGCATCCGGCAAAGAGATGTCGGGAATGAGATAGTCGCCCACCTGGGTATAGGTTCCGCCGTTCTGTTCAAAGATACTCTTCATTTTCAAGCCCTCCTGTGGTATGATTGGCCTATCAAGGCCATGTGATGGGGTTCGCATAGCTGCGAAGCGCTTCCTACCACAGATGAGCCTGTCCAGCTATGCTATGATTAGGTGACATCTTAAATCACCCTTCATAGCATAACAGTTATAACGTATTTGAAATCAACGAAGCGCTGTTTGCCTTTGATCAGAGCCTGATTGGCGCATAAGCTGTAAGCGCTTGCGATGTCGCTTGCCATGCGACCCTTAAAACCGAATATCGAAGTAGAATAGGACTGCAAGGTGAAACGCCGGGCAGCCCTATTTTTATGATGGAGGAATGGATGATGAAGAAAAATTTGACGGAAATCGTGTTTATCCTGGATCGCAGCGGCTCGATGCGCGGGCTGGAGGGGGATACCATCGGCGGCTTTAACGCTATGATTGAAAAGCAGAAGAAAGAGCCGGGTGAAGCGCTGATTTCTACCATTCTCTTTGACAACGTAAGCGAGGTGATCCACGACCGCGTGCCGGTTCAACAGGTTGCGCCGATGACGGACGGGGATTATTTTGTCCGCGGCTGCACTGCCCTGCTGGATGCGATTGGCGGCGCGATTCATCATATTGAAAACGTTCACAAATACGCGCGGGAGGAGGACGTGCCGGAGCATACGCTGTTTGTGATCACGACGGACGGCATGGAAAACGCAAGCCGCAGCTATGATAGCGAGCGGGTTAAAAGGATGATTGAGCGCCGGAAGGAAGAGGATGGCTGGGAGTTTCTCTTCCTTGGCGCCAATATTGACGCGGTGGAAACCGCCAAGCGCTTTGGCATTGGCGCGGATCGGGCAGTTAACTATCATGCCGATCACGCGGGAACGCGGCTCAACTATGAGGTGCTGAGCGAAGCGGTTTCGGCGGTGCGGTGCAGCGCGCTCTTGGGCGCGGAATGGAAAGCGCGCATTGACGCGGATTTTAGCGTAAGACAGGATGAAAACAGGCAATAAAAGCGCCTGAACCGGCGGAGGGCGCAATCAGGCGGCCATTCCGATTTGAAATGCTGGCTTTTCCACCTTTTGTATGGTAGAATAAGG
>OLWN01000306.1_pt1 | contig 28110 bp, 64 predicted proteins | sample 1644151 | NCBI WGS metagenome assembly OLWN01 (sample SAMEA103958121, study PRJEB25191) | human gut metagenome
AGATATATAATAATAATTATTACTAGATAAAAATTCCATTTTAAGTCTTGACATGGTTTTGAATCCGTGATATAATACATTCAGAAAGCAAAGAGGTGTATGGTCTATGACAAAAGAAAAACGTGATTGGTGTAAGCGCCATGGTATTTGTACTCGATGCGGTAAGAATAAGGCAAGAAAGTGCAAAACCACTTGCTGGACTTGTGCAGAAAAGAAAAATAAACGAGAAACAGAAGATAGACAATGGTTCGTAGAGCATCATATCTGCATTCAGTGTCGTAAAAATCCGGTAGCCCCAAATCGTGTAAGGTGTGATGACTGCTTAGAGAAAGCGTCTGAATACAAACAATTACATAAACCAGACAATAATAAAGTTCGAGAGACTGCCAAAAATTTAAGAGAGAATTATCTTTATGATAAAATGTGTTCAAAGTGTGGCAAGAAACAAACCTATGGCGGAACGAAATATTGTATTGAGTGTTTATTAAAATCAAGAAAGAGCGGCAAAAAATACAAAAGAGAACGTCAAATCGTTAATAATGGATGTTTCTGGTGCGGCGCAGAGAGATATGGCAATAAGAAGTATTGTTTAAATTGTTACAAAAAAATTATCAAACAGCTTAACGATATTAGACCGATGGCGAATAAAGATAAACTAGAGAAATCAATTAATTCTGCTTATAAACTCAGAGAGGTTAAGAAAAATGGACTTGAAATCAATTGAAAACTTGGAGTGTTATGCAAACAATATCCTGAATTTTACAGACGACGAAGATTTGATGGTAGGTGCTTCTATGCTTCTGGAATCTATGAAACATTTTAAGAGTTACTATTTTAAAGAACATAAGCGTAATCCTTCTGTTAAATTTTATTCTGATAAAGACATTGAGGGCATGTATGGCAAAAAGTGAAGTTGTAGAATGCAAACTACCAAAAGGCAGAAAATGGTCTGATAAAGAAGTAATTAAAGAGACAAGTCCATATTGTGCGAGATACGGTGGTCAACTTTATTGTCCACATGGTAAATATTGTTATTTCTATCCAATTGGAGAAGACCTGTACATTAAAGGAATGTTCAGCAAAGCGGATAAAAGTAAACAGGAGATTATAAATATTCCTGTTAAATTGACAAATTACAAAAATTTAACAGGAATTGAAGCATGGACTCTTCTTTCTGAACAAGTATTTACGGAAAGTATGATTCTAAGCGTGTGGAATAAACTTGGGATACGTTTAGGCTTTACAGTTCCCGTATTGAAAAATTTGAGGTGATAACATGGCAAGTATCAAATTTGAGATTGGATTCAACTTTGGTTCTGTCGTCGTTAAATACATTACGAACGATTTTGATGATATTCTAAACAAAGAATCTTTAAAGGTGAATAACTATGATTGATGAAGCAACGTGTAAATACATAATTGAAGGACTTAAAAATACACAAGATGTCGCTATGAAAAACTTGCAAAATGCGACAAACAAAGAAGATGGTATGATGACAAGCTATTATCTTGGAGAATCAGTTATACTTGAAGAGATTATTAAGGACATTGAATGGCTTGTTATTTTTAAGGACTTAATTTAAGGGGTGAATAAGGATGTCTTTTTACGCAATTATTGACACAAAATATTTTGATAAGAGTTTCTTAGACCCAGATATTGGAATCTTTAATGAAGATGGAATCAAAGAAGCAAAGAAACTTCTTTATGTCGAATGCTACGAAAGAGTCTCTTGTGAGTATGAATCAAAACAATCAATCCTTAAATCACATCAGGAGGAACAAAAGGTGCTTTCAGATATGCTAAAATATTTCAGTTCCGTTGATAAACTAACGCAGTCAAAAGACGCTGTAATTAGAAGATTAGACGGACTTGAAAATAAAGTTACAAATGAACAGCTAGAAACACAACGTCTAATTCATCTGTTAAATTCTGATAATATGGATGACGTAATTAAAGAAGCTGGGTATGAGATTGTAGAGGTTCCAGTTCTTGACCACTGTGACGATGAGATTTTGAAGGAGTTTTTGTAAGACTATGAACGACAGTAGAGGGTTTGATTTTGCAAAGAAAGCCAGTGAATTTAGCGACTATCCTACTTTTCACTTAGGATGTTGCGCAGTTTATAAGAATAAAGTAATTGCAATTAGCTGGAACACTACGAAAACGTCCCCTCTACAAGAATCTTACAACAAATATCGTGGCTACCCCATTCTTCCTAATAAACATGGTACTCATGCAGAAATCGCTTGTATCAACAAGATTAAAGATTTGGACGTTGACTTTAGCAAGGTCACGTTTTATATTTATAGAGAAACTAAGAAGGGTGAAATCGCATTGAGTAAGCCTTGTGGAGCGTGTAATAAAGCAATTAGAGATTTGGGAATTAGGGAAATTCATTATACTGGCAATTTGAGTTATATTGTGGAGAGGTATTTATAATGGCGATTTATGTAACAGGTGATATTCACCTAAACCATGATTCTGCAAAACTAAATTCTACATTCTTTCCAGAAGGTAAAAATTTGACAAAGAATGATTATGTAATTATTTGTGGAGATTGTGGTTTTACTTGGGATTGGTCTGGTGAAACACGTTGGTGGACAAAATGGCACAATGAAAAACCGTGGACGACACTATGTTGCCCGGGCAACCACGAAAACTATGATATTCTTTATAACAACTTCGGTCTAATTGATTTTCATGGTGGTCAGGCACGTCAAATTGCGAATAGCATTTATTATCTTAATAATGGCGATATCTATAACCTACAAGGTAAGAAGTTCTTCGTGATGGGTGGCGCTACTTCGCATGATAAATGGTGCAGGAAAGAGCATATTTCTTGGTGGAAAGAAGAGGTTCCATCTGTAAAAATGATGGAGCACGGTTTGGATAATCTTGAGAAGAACAACAATAGAGTAGATTACATTCTAACTCATTGCGCTCCAACAAGTATTATGACTTATTATGACCCATATGGGTTCTATGAATCAGACGTTCTTACTGATTATTTAGAAAAGATTAATCATAATGTGGATTATAAAGACTGGTTCCACGGTCACTATCATATGGATAAAGATGTTGACCATGTTCACGGGCTGTACAATCGTGTATTAAAAATTCTATAATTTTTTTGTTAAATTTGAGAACAGGGCTTGACAATCTTGTTCGTATTTGGTATAATACAGATACAAACAAAATACAGAAATAGGAGAAAATGAAATGAATTATGTATTTGAAAATAATATGTTCTCAGAGTATTCAAAGCAAGAGCTTAAAGAGATGTTTGAGGACATCCGTAAATTTGAAGAAAAAGGACTAATTTCTAATTGCTTTATGGTAGAAGAGGTCAAAATTAAAAGTATATTCAAACGGTTTAGTCATCCTGATGCTTTTAATTTGGCTGAGAAAGAGTTCTTTGATGAGATTGCAAGAAGATATTTTTCTGAGAATGAAAAGCAGGATGCTAGTAAAAGTTAAGTTCTAAGGGGCATAACTATGGAAACAAAAGTATTTAATAATGCGACAGATTTTAAAAGTATGTTGCAATGTCTTTTATATTGCGATGAGCCTGTTAAATATATTTCTGGGTTACATCCTGAGTGGAGTGTTTCGTTTGACGGAAATTCTAATTCTATTGTTGCTCGCAATAATGTAACAAAGCAATTTGTTACGATGCCTCTCTAATAAAAGCAGAGAACTAAGGAGGGTATGACTATGATGAAGGTTATGGAGAATCATACTGTGAAAGAGGTTTGGGACGCGATTCACACACTTTCTGACATCAGAGCAGGACTGAACTGTTTTGACCCGAATGATGTAGAAAAGTATGAAGCGTGCTCTATGGGCATTCTAGCTCTGAGAGAGGTTGCCGGAGTTGATAAAAACTAAGTTTTATCATCAAAATATATGTAATATTGTTGCAAATTTATATGTATTTATGTACTTTTGTTGTGCAATTTGACGAAAATTGGAGATATTTATGGATGTTTTGAGCCTTTTTGATGGGATTAGTTGCGGAATGGTTGCGGCTGAAAGAGCTGGACTAAAAATTGATAACTATTACGCATACGAAATTGACCAGAACGCAATTAAGATTAGCAAAAAGAACTATCCAAACATTGCTCATTGTGGAGATGTAATAACAGAAGATTTCACCAAATATAAAGGAATTGATTTGATTATTGGTGGTAGTCCGTGCCAAAGTCTTTCTGTCACCACTGGTGCAAACAGGACTAATCTTGATGGTAAAAGTAGATTATTTTTTGAGTTTGCAAGAGCGTTAAAAGAGTCTTGTCCAAAATATTTTCTATTTGAAAATGTTGCATCCATGAATGAAGAAAGCAAGCATATTATTTCAGAGTGTCTTAGATGCGAACCAGTGTATATCAATAGTGAAAATTTTTCTGCTCAAAGTAGACCAAGACTTTACTGGACAAATATTCCACTAAATAATGAAATTAACATTTGCGGTGATGTATTGAAAGATATTCTTGAAGATTCTGTTGATGAGAAATATTTCTATAATTGCGGCTATGACTTTCATGGGGAAGATAAACACGTTGTCGCTACGTTAAATGTGAATACGCATGAGATGCTAAAGCGAGTGTATAGTAAAAATTTCAAGTGTCCAACTCTAACGTGCGTACATGGTGGTTATCAACAGAAGAAAGTATACATCAACGGGAGATGCAGGAAATTAACCCCTGTTGAATACGAAAGATTGCAAACATTGCCAGATAATTATACCGCTGGTGTTTCTGATACGGCAAGATATACCGCCGTTGGTAATGGATGGACGGTTGATGTAATCGCTTATATTCTAAAAAATATTGCAGATAACTCTTGATATTTTATTCGTTTATGATATAATATATTTAAAGAAGGTGATTAAATGGTTGGTTATTTTTACGATAAAGATGGATTCCCTCATTACTATTATACACTAGATGAATTGCTTGATGAAGCCAGAGCGGTTCTAGGTGACGATTATGTTCGTGCTTTACAATCTGAAATGCAAGATGAAATTCAAAGTCAAATTGATAGTTATGAATTAGAGCATGATTACGACGATGAGGATGACGAATGATGTTATTTCGTAGTCTTGACGGTTACAATATTGTAAATATTTCAAAATGTGATTATATTATACTTGAGTACGATTATAGTGCGTCAAAATATAATGTTATGGCATTTTTTCAAAATGGCGAAGTGTGTATTTGTCTTGGGGTATATAAAGATAGCAAGTCTGCTAAGATTGCGATGAATTTTATTCAAAACAACAATAATTACAATTATAGAAAAGCTTGCGGTCACATAGAGCTAGAAGAGCATAATTCTGACGGTTATATTTTTGACATGATAACTCAGGAAGAAGCTGATAAAGTGCTAGAATATTTTACGGATGAGGATGGCGAAGATGACTCGTAAACGGTTTATTAAATTACTTATGTGGCTTGGTTATGACAGGAATAGTGCTAATTTATTTGCTACTATTGTGAATGACGCATATTGGTTTTACTCATACCAAGATACATTTGAAAGGCTCATTCGTAGTCTCGCTATTGAATATGGAAAGGATTTGATATGAAAAAGTGTATTGCTGTTTTTCTCGTAACAATTGTAATGTCTGTTCTTTGCGGATGCAATAGACAAGTGATTGACCTGACTTATTCTTATGATTATGCCCAGATTAAAATGCCGGATGGCACAATTGTTGAAGGCAAACTTGATAGTTGGCGTGACTATGATGGAGAGCAAGTACAAGTTGTTATTGATGGTGTAACTTATCTTGTAAGCTCTATGAATCTTGTAATGATTTCTCATTAAAAGGAGAATAAAAATGGTAACTGATTTTGAAAAAGAAACGCTATACAAACTTGATAACGAAGAAAATTTAACAGACGAGGAACTTTCTAAGCTGGTATACAATTACAGTATTTCTGAGGAAGATATTGAACAAGGGCGCTGGACTATGAGCACCTATACGGTTTGCAAGCTTGCTGATAGATACTTCGGTATTGATTGGCAACGTGGTCTAACTGAATATCAAGATGATAGCTTTCCGTATCCTCCGAAAGAAGTGAAGAAACATACATACGAAAAAACTGTAACTGTAACAGAGTGGATTCCTGTTAAAAAGGAGAATAGTTAATGAATGTAAAGCTACTAACGTATACCAAAGACCCCGAAAAGACAGTAGCTGCTGCTGCTAAACTGTGCTACTCCAAGTCAGGCATTAAAACCCTGATGGATGGTCTAACAGACGAAAAAGTTGCTAACTTTCTTGAAAAGCTATCTAATCTAGGTCACGCCAGCCCACTAGAGCACGCCTCTTTTACATTTGGCATTGAAGGCGTGTCTCGTAGCTTTCTTGCTCAGATTTCACGTCACCGCTTAGCAAGCTTTTCCGTTCAAAGTCAGCGCTATGTAGATATGGATAATGCAGACCATGTTGTTCCAAAGGAAATTTATGACGCTGGTTATTCCGCTGTTCGTCTATATGAAGAGTCCGTGAAAAACTCTTTCAATAACTATAATGAGCTAAAGGAAGAACTGACAAAGAAGTATATTGCAGAAGGTATGAAAGAATCTCCTGCGAAGAAAAAAGCGCAAGAAGACGCTCGTTATTTGCTTCCAGAAGCTTGTTGCACTCGTATGATTGTCACAATGAATGCTCGTGAGCTAAATCATTTCTTTAATCTACGTTGTTGTAATCGTGCCAGCCGTGAAATTAGAGAAGTTGCAGAAGAAATGCTAAGGCTGGTTTATCCTGTTGCACCTCATCTATTTAAGAGTGCTGGCCCATCTTGTGTTTGTGGTACTTGCCCGGAAGGAAATATGTCTTGTGGCAAAGCAAAAGAAATGCGAGAAAAGTATAACATTATTAAAAATGGTGAAAATGATGGTTAAAGAGTTTTGTATAGATTACACTCCACATGAGAGCGAAAAATACACAAATGTCCCAGAATGTACTGTTAAAACAAAAACGGGAGATGAGCTTGTCGCAAAAGATATTGCCGAATATGATGTAAATTCTTACGTTAAAGCTCTGAAAGACCTTGGATATAAAGAAGTTTTTTATATTCCGTATTATCGGTCTGAGGTAGAAAAATATACGAATTTGATTTCTGAAACTCAGAAGAAAATTAAAGACCTCGAATATAGTACTGCGTTGTATCAAACATCGCTAGAGAACGCAGAGAATAAACTTGATGATGTGGGGAAGTCTGGCTGTGACTGGTGGGATGAATGCTGGACAAATTCTGGTTATTGAGGTGGAGCTATGACAATTAATAATCCATTTGCCCAATCTGGTACTTGTATGTGTCAATGTTGTTCTAGTAAGACTTATCTTTATAATAATAGCGGAAATCGTAATAGATTCTGTGGTAATTGCGGTAATAAATTAGACTGGCCGGAAGCAAGTTTGACAGACTGGAATGACCCCGAACAGTGTTTGCCTACTCCAAGCAGTAATGTTATTGCTAGATATGATGATGATGAATATGAAGAATATTATTCTACTAGTGGCAGATGGATGGCTAGGGATGCGTTACTTTATTGTAGAACCCCAGATGCTTGGAGATATGATTAAGAGGTGAATAAAGTTGGTATTTTACAGTCGAGATTCTTGTTCTGATTTTGAACAGAAACTAACAGAGCATGGCTATAAAAAGTGGATTCCTAATAGTCGTATAGATACATTTGATTATTCATATCAAAAGCGTTTTGACGATGATTTTGGCAAGAAATACTTTATTGACTTTCAGTTTTATGATTATATGAAGTATTATCACGACCACGGAATCAGCGTAAAAGCCAGTGTAACTTTTAATAACGACAACGAAGAGCCGGGTAAACTGGATAAACCTGTTTGGCTAGACTTTGATTTTAACTCTATCGAACAGGCAGAAACATTTGTTGAAGTGATGTGGAAAGCTAGTAATAGCCAATATTATGAACGCTGGTCTGAATGCTGAGTAAAATTTAACAAGAAATTTTGAGCTAGAGTATTGACAACTCTGGCTCTTTTTGATATAATACTTACAGAAGCAATGAATGTAGAAAGGAAAATAAATATGGCAAAACGTGAGCACAGAACTCCAAAGCCGAGATATCACATTGGAGATGTTACTGGCATTCAGGATAAAAATGGTCGCTATCTTTGCGTTGGTGATAAGGTTCGTTATGGAGAGTATACAGGCAGATTCTTATTGAATTATAACAATTATTTTGTACTGGCAATTGATTATTCTAAGTGGTATGGAGATAACGTTCTGGATTTAGATTCTTATGGCAAAGCTATCTTTATTCCAGATGATAACGGTGGAAAAATGAACCTTGAAATTATTGAACCGATTATTGAGGAGTGAGTTTGTAATGATTATGCCTAACAAAGAATATCTCGAAAAAGAGAAAAATGCCTATCCTGATATGGAAACATTCTTTAACAAAAAGAATCAGTATTATCAAAAGTGTAGAGTATACGGTGCTTACACTGCCTATGAAGCGCTACAGAAAGAATGCACTGATATTGCAGAATTGTTCAAAAATCGCTATCCTGACAACTGTAATTTTTATGACGTCTCTAAAATTGGAGACGATATGTATATTGTAGAAGAAACTAATAGAGAGCAGCGTAAATATTATTATCCGTATGTCTCTGATAAAACGGTTGTAAAAGGCAGTTGTTGTTATCTTGATTATAACAGTGCAGTTCTTGCGGCTGTTGCAATGAAGTATATGAATACAAAATCTTCTACAAAAGTGGCAGATATGGTTATGGTTCTCGAAAAATTGATTGATAAGCCTATGGAGGAATAATCATGTGTGGAGTTGAAGTTTGTGACCTGTATCGTAAATCCAGAGGTAATCCAAGTCTTTCTGAATATGGTTTTATTTCTCACGATATTAGCGAAGATGGTTCTTTGTTTGTCGTAGAAGAGACTTATAAGACTTCTGAGAGCGGTTTCCATCATTGTTATTATCCGTATGTAGAAGGTTATCCGGCAGTATTCACAGAGTATAACACATTTGAGGACGCTATACTAGCAGCCCTTGCTCTTAAATTAAATGGGTATCGTTCTTGCCTTAATGATAATAGAGTATATTTTGCAAAACAAATTCTTTCGGCTAGGAGATGTAATAATGGATGATTACAGATGGGTTGTGTGTTTCGATACTGCAATGATTATTCGTAACGTTTACTCCACAAACGAAGAAAACGCAAAAAGTTCTGTCAAATATTACCGCAGTATTTATCCTCATGTTAAAATCATGGATGAACAACAACTTAATAAAGCATTGAAAGAAGATTTTCTTACTAAAACTGGGAGGAATTTGTAATGTACGATTGGCAGAAACGCAAGCTAAAGCGTGAACTTGGCGACCTTTATGATATATTCTCAGACTATGAATGTTATTTGGCTGGTGGTGCTATTACTTCTATCTTTACTAATAAGGATATTAACGATTATGATATCTTCTTTAAGCACAAAGAAGATATTGTCCGTTTTCTTTATAAGCAATCTTATGAAACAAATTTCAAAAGTGATTATGCTATTACTATTGCCAAAAATGGTAAAACTATTCAGCTAATTTATAAGCACGAATATCCTACTGCACAGGACGTGCTAAATTCTTTTGACTTCTCTGTGTGCATGGGCTGTTATGATTTTTCTACGGAAGATTTTGTGCTAGGTGACACTTTTCTTGAAGATTTAGCAAGCAATACTATTCATTTCAATCCCAAAACTGATTCTCCTATCATGTCTCTTATTCGTGTTAAAAAGTATATAAATAAGGGCTTTGACATCCCTGTTCCCGAGATATTTAAACTTGGTTTTACTATTAGTCAGCAAAATGTGGACAGTTACGATAAGTTCCAGAGTCTTCTTGGTGGGATGTACGGAGAGAATTACAACAAGTTCGCAGAGAAACTAAAGAACGAGGGTAAACCTTTTGATTTAAATTATGTTGTGAGTAAGCTTTCCGAAATTGATGACGCAGATAAGAGTTGCGGATGTACGACCGAGCTTGATTTTTCTGAAATGAATGAATCAGAAATCTCTATGGAAGTTGGTATTCCGTTTGATTATTTTGAGTATGATGACGAATATTACACGCTAGATTTTAAACGCCTAGATAAAGAAGATGTTGATAAATGTCTTTTTGCGAGAAAGAAACCTATTGAAGAAATCGTCAAACTTCCAATGACTGTTTATAAATGGATTGATGCCAAGAACCGTTGCAGTTTCTTTAATAGCAACTTTAAGTGGAAAGATTATGGAGAAGTAAAAACATATGATTGGTTCGCATCTTCTCATGGTCTTCATTTTGTTACAGAAGATAAAATCTGGACTTGCTGCTATTCTAATAATTCAAATAAAGCTCTTGTTCGTGGTATTGTAACTTCTTATGATGATTTTATTAGTGTTGATGATATGAATGTGAAAAATCAGGAAATGAAACTAGAGCGTGTATTTGTAACTAATATCTGGAACGAGGAAGATATTCCAGAAGAAATTAAGAGTAAGAAAAAAGAGAAACAGGAGGATTGTCCATTCTAATGATTTATGGTGTTTTAATTTGTGTTATTATTATTCTTATCGTTGTTATTCTAATTCAGCATTTTTCAATTCAGATTTCTACTGCCATGATTGCAGAGTTTGAGAAGTGGGCGAACCATTATGGTTATACTTTTCTTGATGTAGACCATAGTATTAAATATCCTGATACTGTAAACAAGATTAGTGACGTTATCGAAGAGATTACTGATATTATCCAAAACGGATATGATGGCAATGGTGATAAGTGATGATTGAAGGATTACTGGGACTTTTAATTATTATTATCGGTGTTTATTTGGCGCATTTTATTCCAAACTATGTTGTCTATAAAAAACTGATTAAGATTTTTAATTATGATTCAATCGCTCCGTATACCCTTCCAAAAATGAGTTTTGAACAAATCCATAGTTTATTGTCTGTTCCAGAACTTAATATTCGGCACGTTACAGTACGAGAAGATTGTGACTGGGGTGGATATTACGAACATAAACGCGGTATGTTTATTGCATACACATGGAACGGTGATAGTTATGAGATGATAGACTGGCTAAATAATAGGCATAACATTAGAAGCCTTTATAAACCTATATTTATTGTACCAAAATCTTCAATAGACTATCTTAAATTGCGTAATTATTTTAATGAAGCAGATAAGGTTTCTAATGATGACTCTGTACGTTCTGCTCAGATAGAATCCCTAAAATATCTTGCCGATTTAATTCATCAATCACAAGACAACCATGCAAAGATATTACAAGATTGCCAGTCAGAGATGGATAGGTTTCTTGATGGGAAAGATTTTAAATGGGAGACGCAATATGTAAATCAAAAATAATTTTTATTTGTTAAACTTAAAAGAGGCTCTTGACAGAGCCTCTTTTTTCTGTTATAATACTTATAGAAACAAAAACACTAGAAAGAAAGGAAATAATATGATTAAAGAATTTTGCATTGGACGCAAACATAAGAAACTTGTGGATTTTGATATTTACGTTTATGGATGTACTGTAGAAACTTGTGAAGATGGCAAGGTTACTCAGAAAGAAGTGTCTTGGGAGGTTGCAGACGAAATGGCTAAAAATCTCCCTCAACTTGGTTACAGGCGTGTGTTTTTAAAGCATGACATCGACAAAAAACTAAAAGAACAAGAAGAAAAAGTAAAAAGTCTTGAAGAAGAACTGGAAAGAGTTCAAAATGAACTCGAACGTGCAAAGGTGACTCTTGAAAAGGGAAAAGAAAGGGTTGATAAAAATCTTTGCAAATGGTGGAAATAATAGATTGGAGGACTAAGATATGAAGGTTTGGGCGTTAATCGATAAATATGAAGGCGATATCAAAGCTATCTTGAACGAAACTGGTAGGCATAATGCAGAAAAACAATTGATGGAACTTGGCAGAAAAGAAGTAAAAGAACAAATTGACAATATAGAAGATTTTGGTAATTATGGTATGAACATCTATTTCCATCTAACGAATCTTCTAAATTCTGATGATTGTCTTGAGTTGATTGATTATACACATTACGAAATTGTTGAATTTAACGTAGAATCTAGTTATAAATTGGAGGGCTAATATGAAAACTTTTTACGCTGTTACCGATGGTGATTATTCTGATTATCGTATTATCGCTATTACCGATAATAAAGAACGCGCAGAAAATATTAAGAAACTATATAGTGGCAAGTATTCAGAGCCAATGATTGAAGAGTTTTTTGATAGCGAATCAAAAGACGAAGGGTTTTATTATATAATATATAGAGCAGATGGTAGTTACGATACGTTTCTGCAAGATTTTGACGTGAGAAAACTTTCTGATATTAATATTGTTGAAGAAAATATTCTTCGTGATGGCTGGTGGGTGTATTCGGTTCTTGTCATGGCTAAAGACGAGAATCATGCTATCAAGATTGCACAAGATTTGTGGGCAGAACATAAAGCAAAGAAAGAAGGTGTTGTATGATGTTTTGGATTAGATGCTTGATTTCTCTTTGTATCGGTGCTATTATTGGCAAGAATGTAGCAAGTGATGATTGGGTTGATGTACTTTTAGGAATTATCCTTTTCTGCGCATACGAAGCAACTTTAATTATTAAGTAATTAAAATTTCTGTTTCATCATTGAGGAAATTTAAATGAATAAAGTAAAATATTCTGTTCTTGAACAGGCAGAAAGAGAATTGCGTACTCAATTTAACGGTACAATTATTGAGTTCTTTCGTAAAGGTGATGGTATAGACAAGCCGATTTATCTAGTTGTTTCTATTCCGGGTATTACTAAAGAGCCGGATGAGATGATTTCCATCGCAGGAAATCTTCTGGTTGCTGGGAAAGCTGCAAAAGAATTTAAGTACAACGGTTATTTTGTTGATTATAATTGAGGTAATTATATGGATAATCCTATTGTTAATCCTGTTTGGTTTTATTTAGCAGATATTATTCCTACACTTGGGGTAGCTTTGCGTATTCTGGGGTGTTGGCTATTGCGTTTGGTTTTACGGCATTTGCAATTGAAGATTTTGCGAAAGAATGCGTTTCGAGATTTAAGAAGTTCGTAATTTTTGGTGTTATTATTGCGTTAGTTGGTTTATTATTCCCATCCAAGGATGCTATTTATCAGATGATTGCCACTAGGGCAATTACTCCTAATAATATCAAAACTGTATCTAATTATGTAAATGATACAGCAACGGACATTTCTGATAATTTAACAGATGCAATTAAGGACATCATGGATTACTCTGTTGACAGAATTTATAATGTTCGCAATAATGAAAAGGCTGGTGATTAAATGCTAATTTATAGACCCCATAGAAGCAATCTAGCGGAGGCAATGGCAGAAGCTAAAACCTTTAATTCATTTGACGAAATTAAAGAGTATGTAGCAAATAAATGGAATAGCGTTTGGGGATATCAAATTCTTAACCAAGATAATATTGTATTGGACGAAGAATCTCAGGACGATGACCGTATCGGATGGAAAGATGTTCATTATCTATGCGTTAAAAAGATTGGAAATGAAGATTATATAAAAAAATATGGTTGTCCTCAGTGTATCGGATTTGTTGGGTGGATTGAATGATAAGCGTTCTGATTTTCATAGGTAAACTCATTTTAGCTATTGTGCTTTGCACGCTATTTCTTATTCCTATTACTATCGCAATGGAGACAAGTAGTGGTCACTATTGCTATAAACCTAAATCACATCCATCAAAATCACCAAATGAAGTAAAGAATAAAATTAAAATTAAAGTTAAGTGAGGACATCATGTTTTGTCATAAATGTATATGTAACCATTGCTCTTATGGGATGAACTGTTCATATTGCGATACTTGGCTAAATAGGCATATTATTATTGCAGAAGGATGTGATGGTCGTATAGAAAATAATATATGCCCACTAACAGAAATGTTAGGGGATGGAGCTATGAAACTTAGAGATTTTCTTAAAAATAAAGATGAAATTGGTATAGAAAATTTTTTCAAAGAAGATTTCTATGTATGGTATAAGTGAGGTATAATATGGAGAACTCTTTTGAATGGACAAAAGATATTGGTGAAATTCCAGAAATTAAATATCCTGTAACAAAAGATTTTATTCCTGAAACTCTTGAATGGTGTAAACACCACTATGTTCCACCTATGGATATGTATATCACTTGCTGTGACTTTGGTAATAACGACGGCATGAACGGTTCTTGTCATTGGTGTTTAGAAATGACCCCATATCAATTTGAGATGTGTTGGGATGCGACAAGTGTTGACAGCTATAGACGTATAAAGGGTTGGTCTAAAGAAAAAGCTATCAATTTTATTGAAGATTATAAACAAGGCAATTTTGAAAAATGCAAGAAATATTAAAGATAAGGAGTTTAATTGCTATGAAATTTAAGAAAATTGTTTGCGCAATCATGATTACAGTTATTGCTTTATTCTGTGTAGGCTGTTCCGAAGCAGCTAGAGTAAACCATAATATTTCAAAGCAAGCAAATTATTTTGAAACAGAACGTCGTATTACTGTATATAATGCTCGTACTGACAAGATTATTCTTGAAGCAGAGGGGTTAATGTCTATCTCAAATAATTCTGATAATGAGCTTGTATGCACTATTAAGACAGGAGCAAACACCTATAAGAAGAATTATATTTATTTAAATTCTTATACTATGTATGTTGTGGAAGATATTACAGGAACAATGACCGACCCGTACCATTATAAGATGTACTTCCACACAGAAGTTCTTCCTGACGTTGAAGTGAAACCGTAAAAATTAAAATTTATCGTTAAATTTAATCCAGAGTATTGACACTCTGGATTTTTATGTTATAATATTTGTAGAAAGGTTGGTGTTAATATGATTACTCCGAAAGAACTTGAAGAACGTGATATGAAACTTGATGAACTTGAAAAGAAGATTGATAGTTCTATTAAAAACTATCATGGTTGGAACAAGTGGGAAGAGGCGATTATTGACGGTGAATACCCTGTGAACGCTAGAAATGCTATCGGACAAAAATATAAGGAGGCTGGGTGGAATTATGTCTACCATATTACGTCTTCTGAACATGGCGACCGCCCCGGTCTAACTCGTTTTATTTTCTCTACGGAAAAATTGGACGACAAAGTAGTTCGCGGTTTTTATATTGTGTGAGGTGTAATATGGTCTATAATTGGCAGTTTGTTCCTCTTGATAAAGAGGTATATTGTGTTGGTTTTCGCTATGGTAGAACTAAACCTATTGTAAATCGTAAACCTACCCTTGGTATCGTTAAAGATGATAGCTGTTGGAGACGTTTTGTCCCGAATAAAGAGAGTGAGTATACTATTGAACTGCGTCAATATGCTTCAAGCTATTATTTTGCAGACACCTATGAGGAAGCAGTAAAAAAGTATAACGAATTGGTCAATGTGGTTTACAAGAAATATTATGATTTAACATACAAAATTGGTCAAAACTTTATTGGAGGTGTACCTAGATGACAAATGTTATAGCCCCATCTAAAATTGAATTATGGAATGTTGAAATTAACTCGTTAAATGTCTCTCGTTGGCGTGTGGATATGAGTTTTACGAAGGTCTGTGTAGATAAATGTCCTGTCAGTGATGACATTAGTTTTACAGACGAAGAAGGTAATTTAGACAAAATAGATATCGCAGAATTATATTGGATTTTGTTTACAGAGCCAGAGTATCAAAAGATTCTTGGTGTCTATTATGATAATAAACTTACTGCACTTTGGATGACAAGTCGTGACGACAATACAGGTTATATCACTTGGGATAACTTAGGTGTACTTGTCGTAAATTGTCTTGAAGGTATGAAATATTCAAAGGAGAGCATGAAAAATGAAAATTTTAATTCCGGGAATGAAACCTAAAACTTATTCATTTATTTGTGAAAAGTGTGGATGCTTTTTCGAGATGGAAGAATTTGAACATGGTATTACAATCAAAGACAACGAAGCCTACGCAACTTGTCCGTATTGTCAAGAACCATGCTGGTGCGTTATTAGATTAAAAAATACAAGTTTTGTAAAATATAATTAATATATGAGGTTTTTATGAATAATCTTGTCTCTACGGCAGAAGCACAAAATGGTTTTTATCCTACCCCAAAATCTGTTGCATATCAGCTTTTTGATATGATTGATACTCAGCCTATCCGTGAAGTTCTTGAACCGTCCGCTGGCAAAGGAGATTTACTAAAAGCATTCGGCTGTTACAAGAATGAAAAATATCAAGAATCCCTTGCAGAAAAAGGTATTAACAAGAAAGATTATAATAACGCTTCTTGTAATGTTGACGCTATTGAATTTGACCCTAATCTTCGTGGTATTCTAAACTATGAATTTTGTGGTCAGCGTGTTCAAGAATTTAACAACAAGATGTATGAAATTAGTCAGAATCGCCGTTATCTCTGGAAAGAAGATGACTACGAAGGTCTAACTGACGAACAAATTGCAGAACTTAAACAACTAAAAAAAGAAGTAAAAGAGCGCTCCACTTATGTCCATGTAAAAATTATTCATAATGATTTTATGACATTTGCAAGCAAGAAGCATTATGACTTAATTCTTATGAATCCACCTTTTGCAAATGGCGATGAGCATTTGATGAAAGCGATTCAGATGCAACAAGAAAATGGTGGAAAAATTCTTTGCATTCTTAATGCTGAAACCCTGTTGAATCTGTATTCTAACAAGCGTAAATTCCTGATGAATACATTGAATGACCTTGGAGCAAAGATTCAGTTTGTAGACAATGGATTCAGTGATGCAGAACGTCAGACAGACGTTCGTGTTGCTCTGATTTATATTGATATTCCAGAACCAGAACACCATAGTGAGATTTACGAAAAGTTCCAGAAGGCAAAAGAATACAGAGAATCAACAGGAGAGAACTCTTCTAAGCTGACGACCACTAATTTTCTTGAGGATTTGATTGCTCAGTATAACGAGGAAATGGAACTTGGTCTAGCTCTTATTGATGAATTTAACGCTCTGCTTCCTTATCTGAACCGTAATGTTGTTGGCGATGCTGGTAATTATTCTAACCTTTCTTTGAAAGTTGGAAATGAGGCAGTTGGCTACACCGATTCTCCTAAGAATAAATTTATCAATCTAACACGTCATAAGTATTGGACTTCTCTATTAAACAATGAAAAGTTTACTGGGATGCTTACAAAGAATTTGAAGGACAAATATTCTTCAATGATTAGCAAGTTTGCAGAATATGACTTCACCATGTTCAACATTCAAACACTAATGAATGATATGAACTCTGGTTTACAGGATGGTATTGAAAAGACTATTCTTGACCTGTTTGATAAAATGTCTGCTAAGTTTGCGTATATTCCTGAAATGGAAAGCAATATTCATTTATATAATGGATGGAAAACAAATAAAGCGCATAAAGTCGGAAAGAAGGTCATTCTTCCTTGTAATGGTGCTTTTTCTGATTGGAAATGGGATAAGAACCCTCTAAATGTTTACAATTGCGTTGAATTGCTATCTGATATGCAAAAAGCTTTAAATTATCTGGATGGTGGGCAAACTGACGATATTAATCTGAATGTTGCAATCACAAAAGCAAGAGACGAATGTAATTACAAAAAGATTGATACTAAATATTTTTATGTTACATTTTATAAAAAGGGTACGATGCACTGTGTCTGGAAAAATGAAGAGCTATTGAAGCGTTTCAATATTTATGTATCTAAAAGACGCAACTGGTTCCCACCTTGTTACGGTAATAAGCACTATAACGATATGACAGAAGAAGAGAAACAGGTTATTGATAGTTTTCAGGGCGCAGATGATTATGAAAAGATTATGCGTAATCCTAGTTATTATCTGAGTACAAATACAAATTTGTTACAACTTGGTGAATAATATGATTAGAAAACATGAATTTAAAAACATCTTTCTTTCTGACTCTGCCATTATCTGTCATCAAGTAAATTGTTTGGGTGCAATGGGCGCTGGTATTGCAAAACAAATGAAACAAAAATATCCAGAAAATTTTAACTATTATAAAAAATTATGTGATGAATTTTCATATAGACCAGAACTTTTACTTGGGCAATGTCAATTAACCATGAACTCTGACGACACTATGCCATTACCATATACACGTTATATAGCAAATCTGTTTGGGCAAGTAGGATATGGAAGAGATAAGCAACAGACAGATTTAAAGGCGCTGTTTCAGGCATTTTTAAGTCTTAGAGAACAGAGTAAACTTATTGACAAGTTCACCATTGCAATTCCTTATGGTATCGGATGTGGTCTTGGTGGCGCAAATTGGAATGATGTTTACAAAATCATTGAGAAAGTTTTTAAGAATGACGAGTATTTAATCGTAGATATTTACCAATTACAAAAATAATCCTGTTAAATTTTAGGATAGGTATTGACGGCCTATCCTTTTTGTGTTATAATACTTGTAGAAACAAAAGATAAATAAACGGAGGTAAATACCATGATTAAAACTATGTTTAATGGCGGTATCAACGGTTCTTGGGACTTCATGGTTATGTCTGCACAGGATGCAGAAGAATTTATTCGTGAACCACATAATCGCAGAATTGCGTTTATTTCTATTACTGAGGCGAATGGTTATCATATTGATTTTCATAAGTCTTATGATAAAATTAACTTCCTTCCTCTCAAATTTGATGACTGTACTACTGATATTGAGGGTACTTGTATTACAGATATTCAGGCAGCTAATATTGTAAAATTTATTCTGGACAATAAAAACAATGTTGACTGGTTCTGTTTCAACTGTTCTGCTGGCGTTTCTCGCTCTGCCGCTGTATGTGCTGCTGCTATGCGGATTCTCTGTAATGACGATAGTCCAGTGTTTAAAGATGGTTACTTCTGTCCCAATATGACTGTTTATCGTGAGATTCTAAATGCTTGGGTAGATATTATTTCTAACGAAAATGAACAAATCAGCCTTGACCATTGGAATTTTTGGGACACAGAGGAATAAAGCATGACAAGAGATGAAGTTTATAGTTGGTGGACACCAGAACAGCTTATGTATGGCTGTGAACGCCTAGTTGCTGATTTACATAGTTATGGTTCTGAACCTATCTTTTTTGGTGAAGCTGTTACTGATTTCTTTATTGCTTTTTGTGACGAAGGCGGTATTGATACAAAATATAAGGACTACAATGATACTTCAAACGCACGTCAAGAAATGTGCTATGAATACATCCAAGAATGCAGCGATTATTTTAACTTTGGTAGCAAGAAACTAATTAACAAACTAAGCCATATTATTTATACAAGCGATGGAGAGAAAGCAGAACTTGCACAGAGTTTACTTGACAGTCTAAATAAATTCGCAAATACGGAAAAGCAAACTAGGATTAGAGAAAAAATTATTGCGGCATATAAAGAGCTTGGCTAGAAAATTCCAAGATAACACTTGACGAATCTGATTTTATATGATACAATAATCATGATAGAAGATATCACAATGTTTGACTATGATATTCAAATTACACTTATTACAGGCGTTCGTATTAAAGCTGAGAGTAGAGAACAGGCTCTTAAAGTTGCCGAAAAGATTCCTATAAATAGTCCTGAGTGGACGCGGTATTTTTCTATTATTAACTTTAAAAGTGTAGAGGACGAAGCAAATGACGATTGAGGAAAAATATAGACGTGCTATTCTTGCGTTACAAGCTATTTCCCAATATCATGCTGGATGGGACGAATGGTCGCAAGCAGAAGGTTTTTGTGATGTAACACAGTGCGCCGAAAACACTCTAAAGCGGTTAGATGAGCCTATTTATATGCCAAATTATTTGGCAAAGAGAGGTTGGTCAAAATAACCCAAAGAGAAATCAATAATAAAATTGGAGGTTTATTTATGGGTACAGCAATTTCAACTTGTGCTTTTCTGTTGCTTGCATACGAATGGAATAGTAAGTTTTTAGTAGCTCTTGCATTTATTATTGCTCTTACTGGTGCTTGCACAAATTTTAACATCAATTATAAATGAGGATTACAAAATGGTTGACCCAAAACAGGATGAAATTGAAATTGGTGACGAAATTCTCTTAGTAACTGTATTTAAAGAAAAAGCGCATTGGAGTAAGCATACGGTTGTAGGAGTTACGTCTTGCATGGTTAAAATTGCGCCACCATGTAACTGGAAAGGAGAGAAAAAAGGATACTCTCTTGTTGGCCCAGATAGATGTATTGTCGTTAAAAAAGGAGAAAAGTAAATGATTAATTTTCTTGAAGAAACTTTGGATATGTTAAAGGATTGTGGCAAGACAGAGGATGATGTTATTTGGGTTGGACGTTGTGAATATTGGGCATCTAGCTACCCTGATGTAAAAAATACTTGGGAGTGGTTTAAGTCAAAGGCTAATTTCGAGTACGATAATGGCTATGGTGGAGCAGAAATTCCACTTTCGCTTGTGGTAGTCGGTGAGGATTTCTGGCTTGAACGTCATGAATATGATGGGGCTGAATGGTGGGAATATAAAAGAATGCCCACTGAACCATTTGAGACTAAAGATTTTGATTTACAAAGGGTGAGTATTTATGACTAATGAAATTTGGTGCGTAACACAATACGATGATAATAACTTCAACTATATTCCTATGTTTTTCAGTAGTCAATTTGATGCGGTAGATTATATGTTGAAAGACATTAATGAATACACAGATGGCGAACAACCATTTGAGGTCAAAGCAGCTAACTATAATGCAATTCTTGAAACTAATAAGTTTACACACAAGTGGTATATTAGTAATGTAACAACACAAATCGAGGATTTACAAAAATGATTTATACAGTAACTTTAATGGATGAATTTAAAGACGATGGGAATGCTCGTTTCAGTTCTCCCGTTTCTCATAAAGCGATGTATTGGATGGCTGATTCTGATTGGACTGCTGGTTATTTTACAAATCTCGACGATGCTATCAATGCCGTTAAAAATAATGAGCTGGATGTTTTTGAACATTGCTATAACTACGCTGTTATCGAAGCATTTGATGAAGGCTTCTATCCTATGCCTGAGATGAAACAGATGTGGTTTAGATATGATAAGCAAACAGATAAAGCATACGAAATTGAACCGCCTGTCTATAATAAAATTTACAAATATGCGTTTTGACTGTTGACATATCTCTGTGATTGTGTTATAATACTAATAGAAAGCGAGGTAATTAAAATGATTATTGATTGTAAGTCTATCGCACAAAAATACAAAGATATAGCAAAAGCAAAAATCAATCGTATGTGGAACAAAAAAATTATTCCGTGTCTTTACATTGTTCAGGTTGGTGATAATTTAGCTTCCAGCGCTTATGTCCGTGGGAAGCTAAAGGATTCTGAGAAAGTAGGTATTCACGCAGAGCTTATTAGGCTTCCAGAGAGTACCACTGAGAAGCAAATTCAGAAAGAAATTGACGATTGTCAAGATACTTATGTTGTTGATGGGCTTGAATATGTATGCTCTGGGATTATCCTACAACTTCCTGTACCTGAACATATCAATGTAAAGAATATTAAGATTCCTGACTGGGCTGATGTTGATGGATTTAACAAAAATTCTGAATTTTATCCTTGCACTCCGCTTGGTGTAATGAAGATTTTTGATTCAATCGACTATAACCTTGATGGCAAAAATGTTCTTATTTTTGGACAATCTGATATTGTTGGTAAACCAATGGTTGATATGCTTCTAAAGCGTCATTGTAATATTTTCTCTGTAAACAGTACCATTGAAACTTATACTAAGAATGAACTTATTCTACGCTCTGACGTTATTATCACTGCTGTTGGTCATATGGATTTTTTAACTCCTAATATGATTGATGGTAAATGGAGTAGTGATATTAGCGGCTATGAAAATACTGGTTCTTGTCCTGAACTAATCATTGATGTTGGTATCAATTACGGTTCTGATGGTAAACAGTATGGCGATGTATCAGAAGAGCTACGCTCTAATAAATATAATCACTGCTTTGATATTACACCTAGAATTGGCGGTGTTGGTCTAATGACCCGTGCAATGCTTATGTGTAATACGGCTCACGTTTTTACAAAGTAATTCTTTGTTAAATTTTTGAAGAATTTACAAAATGAAATTTTAAATATAAATAAAAAAAATGGATAAGAAAACTGCTATTGAAATTACGGAAAAACTTCTTTCTAAATCTAATATTAAATATACAAACTCAACTAAGAAACCAAATACGCCAAATTCTGAAATCGAAAATTTAAAAAGAAATATTGATTTTTACGAATACATTCTTTCCGGTCTTTACAATAATCATTTCTAAGGAGATTTACAAACTATGACACTTAACATTCATACGCCCTCTGCTCTTGTTAAATTTTACGCATTAAGACCCGGAGATGTATTTCGTTACGAGATTAATGGAGCTAGTCATTACTTTATGAAAACACTTGAAACAAAAGATGGTTGTTGTAATTGTGTAGACCTTACAGATAGCGCACTCGGATACATGGACGAAAGTGACTGTGTTTACGAAGTACAATCTGCTGAATTAAATATTACAAATTAACAATCTTATCATTTACAAACTGTATAATTATGCTATTATATTACATTATCTGGTTACTAATTTCTCTCTTCTTTTTCATCTCAGACATTTTACACATTTACAAACTAATGTATCAACAAAAAGCCTATGAATACACCGAAGGTTTTATTTCATTAGTTTTATACGGATTCCTCACATTCTATTGGTCATCCCAAATCTACCATTTTACCCCTCTTCTTTTACAAACTATATCTACAAAATTTTGATTATAACTACATTTACCAAAAATTTCAATCAAAATTTTGTATCAAATATCAACATCAATCCCAGCACTTTACAAGTGCTAGAATCTGCCCTATTCTAACGAATACGGGACAGAATTTTTAAAGCCAACTGCGTAAACAGTTGGCTTTTATTTTATCCTTTTCTCATTCCCTTTATTTTTTCTCACACCACCATTTACTCATTCTGCAAATTTCTATTGTCTACAAACTGTACGTCATACACGAACAGTACACGTCAGTGGTGAGTGTATGACGTACTACTCCCAACTCTACCACCATTCTCCCAAAATCATGCTCCAATCCCAAGCTCTACGAGCTTAGAATCTTCCCTATCGGTTAGATTTAATGGAATAGATTTTGTTTAGTACAGCCATACAAAACTGTAAATTTAACCAGAAATGTACTTCTGCACACTACATTGAGCCAGCTCATCCATTAGAGCGGCTCAGAAGTATCCTTATTCCAGAATAGCCGATAATTAAAAACAGATTTCCCGTAAATATTTTCCAATTTAACCAGAATTTTGCCCATATCGGAAAATAACTACGGGAATATCGTAGTTAGTTCCAAACCATAGCCAGCTGAGATTATCGGCAAGAAATGCAAGGCCACATAGAGCAGAGCGCAGACCTTGCCGACAGAGCTAACACCAGAAAACCATATCCTTGTATGTTTTCGTGATATCAAGTAAATATAGTTATCCTGCACTAACTATATTATAATACCATTATGCATATACTAATACATATATACATATAATAATGTATAATATACATAGAGATACTATGCCAAGTTTTATCCATGTTCTCTTTTCAAAGTCCTTTACCAATATATCATACTTCACACCAGATGTCAACAGCAATTTCAAGAAAATTATATTTCTGAAACCATATTCCAACTATCCTACTAGGTTATATGCCTATACCAGAATTTAACTATCAAAATAATTACTCATACTCCACTTCTACACGTCATACATACACCAGATAGCCCACTTTATTTTTGTGTGCGTGTATATCTGGACTTAATTATTTTAATAGTCAGCTTACTCCCGCTTTTTGTGTATGTATAGGAAGCTGGGTAATTTATACATACCTACAGGAATGCTGGGTTTAACATGATATACCAGAATCAGACTTCTACTTATACCTACTAGGATATAGGGTTTATAGGATAATAATAATTATTTTAATAATTAGTGCATGGCTTCCACCAGATACAGTAACAACCTATAGTTGTATATCCACAACAAAAAATATTCAAAAGAATTTTCAAAAAGGCTTGACTTTTGTTTCGTTTTCGTGTATACTTGTGCCAGTTCAAACGAAACACACAAAACATTTTGGAGGTAACAAATTATGCGTATTAAGGGTTTCAGCTTTTCTGAGGGCAACAGCAAAATGCACCGCGTCGGTTCTTTCTCTGTTCTTCCTGTCACCACTTGTGCAAAGAACGCGCCGTGTGCAAAAGATGGGTGCTATGCTTGCAAGATGATTCGGATTTATCCCAGTGTGCGAAAAGCATACACTGATAACACCGTTGCATTGATGCAGGATAAACGCTATAATGAATTTGTTAAGGCTTGCGACCTGTTCATTGATATGAACGAATATCGCCTGTTCAGATTTAATGTTAGCGGCGACTTTTTCAATACGGATTATTTGCTTGCTTGTTGTGAGATTGCAAAGCACAACCCCGAAACTAAGTTCCTTGCATTCACGAAACAGTTTGAAGTTGCAAACACTGTTATTGCAATGGGTGAAGTTCCCAGTAACTTTAATATCGTTTTTAGCGCTTGGAATGATTTTCTTCCCGAAAACGAAACTTCCGTTCCCATGGCATATATGGACGATGGCAAACACGCTGATTTAGTTCCAGATTATGCTATTAAGTGTAATGGTGATTGTCAGCATTGCAAGAAGTGCTTTAATCTGAAAAATGGTGAAGCGGTCAAGTTTTCAAAGCACTAAAACAAATAATCAGAAAAGAGGTGGTAGAAATACCATCTTTTTTCTTTTGTTAAATTTAACTATTAAAATAATTGTAATGATATGATTGAGATGAGTTAGTAAATAATTATTTTAATAATTGTGATTACTCTTGTATTCAGCAATCATTCCTATTTTATATTTAGTGTTGACAGATATAGAAAAGTGTGCTATATTATATACAGAAACCAACGAAAGAGAGGATTTAACAATATGAGAATGAAGCGAATTGCAAATAACGTAGCACTGCAAACCATCCTTTACACTATTAGTGGTCTTGCTAGTATTCATATTTATGCAACAGAGCTTGGATATTTTAAGCGAGATATCTACACCGGACTTCACAAAGACTTTAGCGATATATACAAGTACGAAAATTGCAAAGTCACTGGAATATCTGCAAGTGAAAACACTATTAATATTAGCATTGAAGAGTGAGGATTTAACAATGAACGCAGAAGATTTCTTTAAGATTCTGACCAACCTGAAAACCAGCGGCGAAGCTTACGACGGCAATGTTCATTACTGGATTAGCACAAGATACGAAAAAGACGGAGAAGAATATAAAGCTATAGAGCAAATCGTGGCAGATATTCCGCACGAAGATAAAAAGTACACAGAACAAATCACCTTTGATGTAAAGGAGCTATAACCATGTTACAGAAAAACAAAGATAAACAAGAACGAAAGGCAAAGCGCAAGCCTGTTTTGCGGCCTTGTAGATTTACCAAAAAGACAACGTACACCAGAAAGAAAGGAAGAAATAGAGATGAATGACATTAAACTGAGAGATGCAAACAAAATCCTAAAGAAGAACGGTTATACACTAAACCGTATCGTAGGCGACCACTACCACTATTATAACAATAATAATAGACGATTAACGCTAGTATTTCACATGAAAAGAGACAATTCGTGTCCCGGAGCAATCTGGAAAAAGACCTGTAAACAGCATAACATCAAATACTAACTTCTTGATAACAGGGCGGTAATAATCGCCCTGTTTCTTTGTTAAATTTAATAAATATTTTAATAGTTAGTTGCCTTTATTGGCTGTCAATATCACTATAAATCTAACAGAATCTTTGTGCATTTTGCACATTGACTTCTTTGTTAAATTGAGTTAATATATAATCAGAAACCAACCAATAAAGAAAGCTGAGGTAACAATTATGAAGTACGAAGAAATCAAGAACGCCATCCATTCTATCCATGCTGGAACTTATGCCAACATGACCACTTGCAAGACGCTCAAGACCCGAAAAGAATTTAAGGACAAGAACATTGTCAAGATTTCTCGCTCTACTATCCGTTCTGGATGCGACTATGAAAATCTCAAGTTCACTAAACAAGGGCGTGCAGATGGTTCTCTGCCGTCACAGAATACCGGACTTCCTTATGGGTCATGGATTTCTGGACAAGAAAAATACTTTATTGAGCATAAAGGGAATATCTATCTTAGAGTCACGAACAGCCCCAACAAGAGCCGTGTAACGTATCTTGTGAATGGTATTCCTACAGATGAACAAGAAGTAAAAGCAATGTGCCTTAAATCTGAATTTCCTACTTCTGAAAAACCTAGCGTCTACAATGTCAACATCGACCACATTATTAGTATTGAGAAGTAAATAGCTATTATCTGCCCGTCTAGTAATTTCCTCCAACTAGGCGGGTTTTGTTATGTGATTGAAATGACTGTAGGTCATTACTATTAAAATAATTATCTGTTAAATTGTCTGGAACAGATATGTGCATTTTGTACAGTTTTGTTATATTATCTTTGTGCAATATCACTATTGCATTTTAATTTTAAGTATGCTATACTATATACAGTTCAAGAGAGAACTACAAATAAAGAAAGAGGTAACAAGATTATGACTAACGAACAAATTCAGAAAGTTTTCCACAAGGCTGTTGCAATGTGCGACGAAAGCGGATTCCATGCTGATAGCCTTGTCCAGACTGTTGGCTATCACCGAAAAAAGAACGCATTCGCAACTTGCTACACTCGTCGTAATATGTTCGGTGATTACTCTAATATTAAGGTGTCAAAGTATTATGCTGAAAAAGCAAGCGAACAGCAAATGCTTAATACGTTAGTACATGAGGTTCTGCACGCTTGTTTCCCGCGTGAAAACCATGGCGGTAAATGGGCAAAAGCCGCTACTGTAATGAATAAGAAGTATGGTTTAGACATTTCCCGTTGTGCTGATTATAAGGACGAAAACGGTGAAAGTATTCTGCATAATGAAAGCCTTGCAAAGTACATTATTAAGTGTCCTAAATGCGGACAAACGATTTATAGAAGTCGTGCTTGCAAATTGGTTAATCATCCAGATTGGTTTCGTTGTAGTTACTGTAACGTTCCTCTTGTGAGAGTCAAGTAAAACATAATAAATCCGGTTGGCACTTGCTTATTGTGAGTGCCAACTTTGTTTTTACCATTGGATTAATTATTTTAATAGTTATAGGTATGCTTCTGTTAAATTTTTTCAAGATATTTTCAAAAACCTATTGACTTTTGTTTCTGTATAGTGTATACTTATATCAATGAAAGACCATTAAACAGGAGGTAACAAATATGGATTGCCTGATTAATTACACTGATTACAATAATACTACTATGGAACAGAATAATAGTGTTATGGATTTTTCTGAATTTGTTGAACTTATTAACGAACACCCTGAATATACTTCTTTTGAGACTATGGGCGATTATTTGTTTAATGTCTAACAGGAGGTAGCACAATGAAACTTTCAAACCGAATGCTTAACCATCTGGAAAAGTTCGGTGAGTACGACACACCTAAATATCGTTACTATATTGGCACTGATAAAGGCAAAGAGTACGTCAAGCGATACCCTGTAAGACGCTATGGAAACGATATTAAGACAATTGGAAAGACCGAAAATATCAAGGTCTGGAAGGGAACATCATGGGCTATCTTTTAATGTTTCTGATTCACTGCGTCATGTTTATTGGCGTTGTTATCACTACGCTGTTTATCAATCAGTACAGTTCTATCCTTGCAATTGGTTTTGATATTCTGTATATCATTACTGTTAAATTGTTTTATAAGGAACTGGAAAATTAATAAGCCATCTACTACCGTTCACGTTTTGTCTACCTTTTGCGTGGGCGGTTTTATTTTTGGAAGAATTTTAATTATTTTAATAGTAAAACTTTATTAAATTAACCAGAATCAAATTTTTATTAACATATTGGTTTAT
>OLWN01000316.1_pt1 | contig 27319 bp, 21 predicted proteins | sample 1644151 | NCBI WGS metagenome assembly OLWN01 (sample SAMEA103958121, study PRJEB25191) | human gut metagenome
AATCTCGGTGATTTTGGCGTCGCGCATCATTCTCTCGACGGGATACTCTCTCGTATAACCGTAGCCGCCGTGGAGCTGCACGCACTTGGTCGTGACCTCCATTGCCGTCTCCGCGGCAAACAGCTTTGCCTGCGCGGCGTACATACCCAGCATGGGCGACTTGTTCTGCTTGGCTTCGGTTGCGCGTTCAACCAGCAAAGACGCGGCGTTTATCTTGGTGTACAGGTCGGCAAGGCAGAACTGAGTGTTTTGGAATGCCGAAATAGGCTTGTTGAACTGCTTTCTTTCCTTGACGTATGCGACGGTGGCTTCCAACGCGCCCTCTGCTATGCCGAGCGCCTGAGCGGAAATGCCCACTCTGCCGCCGTCCAGAGTTTTGAGCGCCATTTTGACGCCTTCGCCGATTTTGCCAACCAGATTGGCTTCGGGAACTATGCAGTTTTCAAATATAAGCTCGCAGGTGGACGAGCCGCGTATACCCATTTTCAGCTCTTTCTTGCCCACGGAAAATCCGGGGAAGCCCTTTTCCACTATAAACGCGGCGCACTCCACGCCCTTGGGATTGCGTCCCGTGACCGCTATGACGAAATACACGTTGGCGGGACCGGCGTTGGTTATGAATATTTTGCTGCCGTTGAGCACCCAGTGGTCGCCTTCTTTCACCGCAGTGGTTGTCTGATTGTTGGCGTCCGTGCCCGCGTTCGGCTCTGTCAGACCGAAAGCGCCAAGCCACTCTCCCGACGCAAGCTTAGGCAGATATTTTTTCTTTTGTTCTTCGTTGCCGTACTCCATAATCGGAGCAATGCACAGCGAGGTGTGCGCGGAAAGTATAACGCCCGTCGTGGCGCAGACCTTGGAAAGCTCCTCCACGGCTTTGATATACATTTTGTAATCTCCGCCCATGCCGCCGTACTCTTTGGGTACGATTATGCCCATGAGTCCGAGCTTTGCCATCTTTTCGACGGTTTCGTAAGGGAAACGCTCCTGCTCGTCAACCTCGTGAGCCAAAGGCTTGACCTCGTTGACCGCGAAATCCCTTATCATCTTGTTGAATAACTCGTATTTAAAAACCTTGTCCATTTCTAAACGATACTCCTGTTCAGATTAGTCGTGTTTTACGGTCGCGACGCCGGAGACAACCACCTTGCCGTCCTGATTTTTGCAGACGGTGTTGAGCTTGATGATGTGTTTGTCGTCTCTCATCTCCGCGACTTCCACCTCGGCGGTGATTGTGTCTCCCAAAAGCACGGGCGACGTAAATCTCACTTCCTGCCCCAGATAAATAGTTCCCTCTCCGGGAAGCTTGTTGGCAAGCACTGCGGAAATAAGTCCGCACGTCAAAATGCCGTGCACGATGCGTTGACCGAAAACGGTCTTTTTCGCGTATTCGTCGTCCAGATGAATCGGGTTGACGTCCATGCTGACTTCGGCGAATTTTCTTACGTCCTCGTCCTTGAAGGTCTTGGTGACCGATGCCTTTTGACCGATTTTGATTTCCGAGTAATTCATATTTATCTCCTTTTAAATATATTGCTCTTAAAAACCGCAAATATGAAACGATTTCATTTATGAACAATCCTCATATTTGCGCGTATATTTTAGCCCAACAACCAACCGTTGTCAACGGGGCGAACGGATTTTAAAAATGAAAACGCATGGATTTGTTAATTATTGCCCGTTTTCTTTGAAAAATTCCCCTGTTTTTTAAATACACGGCTTATCGATAAGATTAAATCGATATTTTTTTATCGATTTAATTATAGCCTCGCCGTCAGGCAAAGTCAACCATTTAAAAAATAACGGCACGGCGATTTTTTCATTTTTATTCGCCTGCCTGAAACCGATTAAAGAACTTTTTGTTTTGAATATGAAAAAGATTCACAAATCGCTTGCTTTTTTGAACGGGAAGTATTATTATATACACGGCAAAAACAAAAAAGTGTTTTCAAAGCAAAAAATTAAGGTTTTAAAACATGAACAATTCCGAAATCAAAGGCGTAACACAACCCAAAACAAAGCTCGGCAAAAGCAAAATGGACAAGATTCTGAAAGCCGCGCGCAAGCTTTTTTCCAAGAACGGTTTTTATCAGACGTCCATAACCGACATTTGCCGCGAGAGCAATACCGCCGTCGGCACGTTTTATATTTACTTCGACGACAAAACAGCCCTCTACCGCTGCCTGATGGAGGACGTACAGCGCGAAATCAAGGATACCATAAACGAAGCGCTGCTCAAAAAGAACTGCACCACACGTCTTGAAAAGGAAAAGGAAGGTTTGCGGGCGTTTGTCAAATACGGCGCGGCAAATCACGATATGTTTGAAATCCTGTGGGGAAGCCTGACGGTCGACAAAAGCCTTTTCGTGGATTATTACCGCTCATTCGGCGCAAGCTATATCCGCTCTTTGTCCTACGACAGACAGGAGCTGGCCGACTACGTGGACGTGGACTCGGCAGCCTATCTGTTTATGGGAATAAACAGCTTCCTTGCCCTTCGCACCATGATTAAGCCCGACCTGTCCGACGAAGAAATCGACCACATGATTGACCAACACGTGGTGCCGATTTTGAAAAAAGGCATTTTCAGCCTTGACCCGGAAAACGACATTCTCGCAAGCCGCAGACCTTTGTTTGAAAATTAAATTCCCCTCCCCCTTTTTTGCCCCCGAAGTCGGGGGTTTTTTGTTGCCTGTTTTCGCCTTTCGCCCGCGCTTGACAGGGCATTTTTTCGCATGATATAATGAAAAAAATATCGGGAGAACTTTTGTATGAAACCTGCAAAATGCACGCAATGCGGCGACAGCATAATCGTTGACGAAACCAAAGAAGCGGGAATTTGCCCCTCCTGCGGCACAGCCTTTGTCACGGAAAAGGTAATAAACAACTACGTCAACAATTACAACACCGTGCACAACATCACGGAAAACGTGACAAAAATCATCATGGGCAACGAAAAAGACGAAGCAACGGATTTTTTCAAACGCGGACTGACGCTTTTGAAGCTCGACAATTTGGCGAGCTCTCACAAAGAATTTTGCCGCGCAGCGGAACTGTCTCCGGAAAAAGCCGAATATTGGTTTTACTGTGCGGCTACCGAAAAAAAGACGCCTTTCAGCAAATGCATGAGCAATTTTTACAGGCTTGCCGACGCCGACGAAATAAAAAAATTTGACGGACAATACGGAGTCAGGCTGTTTCCCGACCTTTTTTCCTATATGTTCAACGAATACGACGAATCTGTCTCAAGCGGAGAAATTACGGGCGTTGTAAGTTACAGGTTGATTCCATTTTTCTCTTATCTCGAAAGTTTGACGGAAAAGGAAAAGAGAAAATACTGTCCGACCGTTGTCGAATATTTAAAAGAAGCTTATATACAACGGAAAGGACTGTTTGCTCTGCCTCAAATCTACGACGTTTTTTCTCCGTTTATGGACGAAAATGCAAAAAAGCAGATTTTTGAGGCGCGCAATGCGGCATTGAACAGAAAAAAAGACGGCGTCATCGTAATAACAGACGCGCGTCTCTTAACGAAAAACGGCGTGTTCGGCGTAACGGACGACGACGTGCACGCCATTGAATTTTCTTTCGACTGCCATATCGATGAAGTAAAGAAAATACTTATCACTCCCAACATAAGAGAAATTTCCCTCTCCACCTCCACGCGGGCGCCAATTGTGGAAATCCAAGAAGGCACGGCATTTTACGAAAATCTGCTAGTCTGCTGTTTGGCGTGCGGGACGGAGCTGATAATTTTTCCTTCCCTCTGGGCAAAGCAGTTGACAAAATCAGTAGACAAAGATTTACCCTCACTGGAAATAGCGTTGACACATAATTTAAACTTCTGCACGCAGATTTTGTACTGCCCGACAGCGGCAAATTTGTCTTTAAAGCAGACGACATACATCAGACGCGGTTACATTGCAGACGGAAAAATAACCTATCCCGTCACAACCGAACAAAAAATAATGGACGACTTCAACAAATTGCTGCTAAAATACTTTGACAAGGAAATCAAATCGGGCGAAATAAGCGGTTATAAGCCCGACAAAAAAGCAAAAAAAGCAAGCGGATGCTACGTCGCCACCTGCGTATACGGCAGCTACGACTGTCCCGAAGTGTGGACGCTGCGCCGCTACCGCGACGAAAAGCTTGACAAAACCTTTTTCGGGCGCATGTTTATCAGATTCTATTACGCCGTCAGTCCTTTGGCAGTAAAAATCTTCGGCAAGACAAAATGGTTCAACAAATTTTTTAAAGCCCGCCTCGACAAAATGACTGCCAAGCTCAAAGCACAAGGCTTTTCCGACCAGCCTTACACGGACAAATATTAAAACACAAAGCATGGGTAAAAGCGCAATTCTTAAATATCTCAAAAAAAGAGCGGAAATTTTTGAAATCTCCGCTCTTTTTATTCTTACTCAATGAATTAAAATTTGTCTCCCAATCATTAAATTATTTTTCATTTTCTAACTTTGTCTTAATACTCTTCAACTACCGGAGTAATCACAATTTTGCAGTTGCCACAATAATAAGATTTTGCCTTTTGCCTTTTAAAAAACGGAACTTTTGTTAAATTAACGCCTCCTTTTGCTTTACTAAAAATAAATAGCGGCACTTTCTCATTGTCGGGAATCCACATTAAAGCACTTTGAATTGCAGGAATATAACCGTCAGACATTTTTTTCTTACAATAAGGACATACCATATCAATACCTCTTTACTAAGTTACTTTTTACCTTACTGTTATTATATAATAAATGATTTAGAAAGTAAAATAAATTAGCGCACTGCCTTGCTCGCAAGGTACAGTGCGCTATACTTCTTTCACTGTGGTAAAAATTCCCTATGGTAAACCCCGACTTTTGTTTGAGCGCGACATTTCATTGCGAAATAAAAAACTCCCAATCGCAAGTCTGTTCCATATCGGAAAAAACGACAGTGAAATACAACGTCGTCGGGCTGTTGACGAAAATTCCGTTTGGAAGATAAGTTTTGCCCGTCGTATCCTCTACCGAAAAGATATAGGCGAAGTCAAGCGCTTCGAGCGAACACTGCAACGACAGGAAGCCGAACTCCGTTTTTTTATAGTCGTATCTGAAAACGTAAACGCCGTTTGAAAGCGTAAAAGTCTTGGGTTCGTCCGTAAGAATGAAAGCAAATTCCTTGCAGCTTCCGTCCTCCCGCGCCTCGTCCGACCACCTTGAATAAACGGTAACGGTTGTCTCAATGCCGTCGCCTACCAAAGGAAACGCCGCCTCCGTTCCCCAGTCACCGTCTACGCTTCCGTCCTTAAAAAACCAGCCGGTAAAATATTTCCCCGACGCGCCGCCGTCGGGCAGAGGCATAACGTCTATTGCCAACGCTTTAAGCTCCTCCCTTTTTCCGTCCGCGCCGACAAGCACAAACGTCGTCTCGGGCACGCCCGTTTTGTCGAGCAGCACGGAGTGCCCGAAAGGAAACAGCTTGGCGTACCAGCCCGCAAAATGCTCCGTCGGCACCTTAATCGTTGCGTTTTGAGGGAAAAACTCCGTACCGTCGAATACGGGAGCGCTACCGCCGAAAACAAATCGGACGTCGTTTGCATTATCCTGCGTATCCGTTTCGTCGCCGCCGTAATAATAATTGAAAAACGCGCCGTCGCCGATTTTTTCAACTCCGCTGCCCGCCGTGAGACGTTTAAGCGCGGACATAAAGGAAAAAGCTCCTTCGCCGATTACCGCCACGCCGTCGCCAAACTCTACCGTTTCGAGCAGACTGTCGGCAAATGCGCCGACTGCAATCTCCGCAACGCTTGCCGGCACGGTAAAGGCTTGCTCCTCTCTGCCTTGCGGGTAAGCAATCAGCAGAGTTTTTCCTTTGTCGTAAAGCACGCCCTCCTCGACGGAAAGAAACTCGCTTTCTCCGCTCAAAGCGTAAGCCTCTACGGGACAGCCTTCAAAAGCGTAAGCTCCCACTCCTCTGACGGTCGCGGGAAGAGTGACGCTTTTAAGCTTGGAGCAATACGAAAACATACCCTCGTGAACGTATTCAAGCGCGGTATCGCCGAGATTAATCGTTTCCAACGACTCGCAGCCGCCGAACACGCCGCTTTTGCCCGAGGGCTGCAAACCGCCCACAAAACCGTTCGTCGCTCCGTCCGCCGAGTCGCAGGACGCATTTCTCAACGCAGCGGGAAGAACGATTTCTTTGAGCGAAAGACACGCCGCAAAACAGCCGTACGGCAGCTCGGTTATGTCGGACGGCAAGGTTACTTTGACTAAGTTGGCGTTTCTGAAAAAACAGTTTCTGCCAAGCTCTTTAACGGACGCAGGCACGACATACTCGGTAAGCGGCGAGCCGTTGGCAAACAAAAGCAGCTTGTCGCCGTTTTCGTTCCGCTCGATTAAGGCGGAATCGGCGTCGGAATAATATCTCGAATTTGTCGTGTCGCCGAAAACCGTTATCTTTTTAAGTCCGCCTGAATAAAAGTTTGCTTCGGAAAAAGCGAAAGGATGTATCTCTTTAACCGACGCGGGTATGCTTATTTCTTCAAGAGCGCTTCCGAATGTGGTGAAAACGCCGTCGCCTATGTATTCGAGACCGTCCTTGAACACAATCGATTTGAGAGAGCGGCAGTTGAAAAACGCACCGAAATTGTTTGCATCGGTATAGACGTCGTTTTCGTTGCCGGTTATATTCTCGCTTTCTCTGAAACCGAGCACTTTTTTAACAACGCCGTTGAATACTACGGTTGTAAGAGAGCCGCACTGATAAAACGTGCTTGAAGGCAGCGTCTCCAAGTCCGCATCGACTACAACCGATTGCAGCGACTGAAAGTCGGCAAACAATCCGTCTGCAAGACGCTCGACCGTCCGCGGAACGGTGAACGTAACGACGGAACTGTCCGCAAGATAAAGAGTTTTTCCGTCTGCGGAATACAAACCGTCATTTTCTATTTTGAAATTTGCGCCGCCCTCGGCAAAGCTTATCAATGACAAAGAGGTATCGTAAAAAGGCTTTCCGTTCATTTCGGCAAGGGAAGCGGGAAGCAGTATGTCCGTATCGGTAATATAAGCGAAAGAGTTGTTGTTTATCGTTTCCAATCCCTCCGCCGCAATTATTCGCCACGCTCCCGAAAGCCCCGCGAAGGCGCCTGCAAGCAGCTCCCTGACCGACGACGGCACGTAAACGTCGCCGTTTACTTCAAGCCAAGCGCAGTCGCCGACTTTTGTCACGGGCAATCCGTCGTGCTCGCAAGGAATAGCCAATCCCTCGGGAAAACTCACGGAGCCTGCTTTGATTGCAACGCTGTAACTCCGCTTGTCGTCGTTTAAAGTAAATTCAAAATTTTCTTCCGCCGTAGGAGTATATTCGTAAACGGCGTTGAAGGTAAGATTTTCCGTCACTTCGGTCATATCGCCGTCTCCCTCCCAGTCGGACAGACGATAGCAAAACAATTGGTGCGGAAGCTCAAAATCCTCCGGCGGCAGCACGTCCGAACCGTAAGGCGCTTTTTTGACTATTTCGCCGTCGTAACCTACGAATTTTACTTCTACCTGTCTGTACTCCCAAGTGGCGACAAGAGTGATTGTGCCGCCGTCGGCAACGTATACGTCGCCGTCGAAGTAAAGCCCGCTGCCGTCCGTCCATCCCTTGAACTCGTAGCCCACTCTCTCGGGCGCAGCCTTGACGGTGAACGTTCCGTCATGATTGACGCTCTCCTGCACGGGCGCCTTCAACCCCTCGCACCCTACGTCGTACTTCACTTCGTAAGTCAACGACGCAAACCGTGCGTACAGCGTTTTGTCGGAGGTTATTTCTTTTTCAAAATCAAACGGAGTTGCAGACTCCCCGCTTTCGTACCAACCGACAAACCGCACTCCCTCCGCGCATTCCGCGTATGCCGGGTATACTCTCCCCTCCTTGTCCGTCTCCGCTACCGCCACCGTTTCCGTTCCGCTCTTGAACGTCACGCTGTAAGTCCTCTTCCCGCATGACGCCAAACTCACCATTGCCATAAGCAACACCGCCATGCTTATCAGTAAAACTTTGATTCTCTTTCCCATTTCTTTCCTCCTTTCCTATGGGACAAATATTTATGCGCGCTTCCGGAATGCAGCATATACTACATTCTAGCACCCCCCCCCCCTGCGCTTGTCAAGCATTTTTAACCCCGATTTTTGTGAAATTTCATGAATTTTATTCATATAACAAAAAAGACAGGCAAACAGCCTGTCTTTTCGGGGAACTTAATTCTAATCAGGTTTCGTCCAGCAGCATTTTGTCCGCTATCAGCGCAATGAACTCGCCGTTGGTCGGTTTTTCGTTGGCGGTGTAAATTTTGGTGCCGAACAAATTGTTTATGTTTTCTATTTTGCCTCTGTTCCAGGCGACCTCGATTGCGTGCCTGATTGCCCTTTCCACCTTGCTTGACGTGGTGCCAAAGCGTTTGGCAATCTCGGGATAGAGACATTTTGTTATGCTGTTGATTTTCTGCGAGTTTTCGACAACCAGCTTGATGCCGTCGCGCAGATACTGATAACCCTTGATATGCGCGGGTATGCCTACGGTTATGAAAATGTTTGAAATCTTTTCGTCCAAAGTTTTGCCGAGATTGGACGGCTTGCCCGTAGTCGTAAAGGTTGTTTTTGCCGATTGAAGATTTTGCAGCTTTTCGGCGAGCACCGCGCAGTTGACCGGCTTCAACAAATATCCCGCCGCTCCGCTTGTCAGACATCTCATCATAAAAGCCTCCGACTTCAATTCCGACAAAATCAGAAACTTCATGGATTTTTTGTTTCTGAAATGCTCCATCAAGTCGAACGCATTCAATTCGGGCAGCATAATGGGCGTTATCACCACGTCGACGTCGTTTTCGTCGAAATATTGCAGCGCCTTGTAGCCGTCCGCTTCGTCAAACACAAATTCATAATCATTGTTTTGAGCAAAATATTCCCTGATTTTGGCTTTGCTTTCCGTATCCTCACCGATTAAAGCTATTTTCAATTCTATCGGCCTCCTTGTGATAAAGTATAACACATACGATTTGCGCTTGTCTACCGTTATTGTACAAAATAAAACGCTAAATTTGTACAATTTTCTCGTTTTTTGTCGAATTTCGTTGCAAGAAAGAGAAAAAAGCACATATTTCATACTGTTTTGTTGGTAAATGTCCTAAAAAGTCAATAAAACGGGGAACTCTCGAACATTGGCGTCATTGCAGAAAGTGTTAAATAAATTACCACAATCGCTCGGAAAAGTCAATCGCGCGCGGCTCTAAGGCGACGGACTATTCTAAACATATTGCGCGTATAATTACATTTTACATCGAATTTTGTTCTTACCGCTACTCATTTTGGGTAAAAGTGCGTTTATTTTTTCGACTTGTGTAAAATTTATTGCATGAGAATAGAACAGGAAAATTTTTCTGAAACATTGAAAGAAATCCGAAAACTCTCAGAATTGAAACAAAAAGAAGTCAGCAGCCGTTTGGGCGTTTCTCCCAACTGTTACGCGTCTTGGGAACAGGGCAGAACAGAACCGTCCATTTCGTCAATCAGAAAGCTGTGCGTAATTTTCGACGTGTCGGCGGATTATCTGCTCGGAATCAAGGATATTTAACATCGCCCGCACTGACCCGCAGGCAGCGACCAACGCTTGGGACAGGCGGGTTTTTTTGACGCGAAATTCCCCCGACCGCCGCTTAAAATGCGTCGGGCTTTTGTTTTTGCGCCGAAAGACGGGTTGCCGTCGGTCTGAATCCGCTGCGCAAAGCGGTTTTAATCGACGGCAGATTTCCCGCCTCGCAGCAGTAAAAAGCCGTCTTGCCCGCAGCACGGATGCAAGCCGCAAGACGCGACGTCAGCGCCGCGCCCAACCCGCGCCCTCTGAACGCGGGCAGGACGTCAACGCCTATCTGAAGCATATCGGAACAGTCGCAAGACGCGCCCGCAAGCCCCGCGGTCAATCCGCCGCAGAGCGCGGCGACGGCAAAAACGTCAAGACTTTTCCTTTCTTCGCACAAAGCGTTTGACCATTGCGGGAGATAAAACGGCGGGAGACTCTCTTTTTCCAAAAAAACAAACCGCACGTTGTCGGGAGTCGGACAAGTCGGCTCGCCTAGCGGAAGGAAATACAGCGAAACCGCTCCCGCTTCAAGCCCCCTACCGAAAAGATTTTTGTCCAGCCAGCGTATTGCGTCTGCGCCGAAGCAATTTTTGCCCGAAAAAGCGCGGGCAAAACCATACGCTTCCCCGCTCAGCTCGCGAGACGCGCACACAATCGCGTTTTTGCCGAATGACGCCACGTCGAAAAAAAGTTCTCCTTTCAGGTCCTTGCGAGCGCGCTCGGAGCGGCGGTCAAGAATGCTTACGACATTTTCGTCGGCGAAAAAATCCCGCCGTGCGCAGCCGAAATCCTCCGCGCTCTGCTTCAACGCAATTTCAAGTATTTTTTCCTCTGACATGACTTTCTCCAAAAAAATTCGACGCATACACTGCCGCAAAAGTCGCCGACAGTCAGCCCTGCGTTCTCTGTCTTTGCAAAAAACGGCTTAAACAAATATCCGACAGACTTCTGTCGGATATTTGTTTTGTCTCTTTTGAGATATGGAGCGGGAGACGGGATTCGGACCCGCGACATTTGCCTTGGCAAGGCAACGCTCTACCACTGAGCCACTCCCGCGTTTCAAGTCGCGACTGTTTGATTATATAACGAACCGTCGCAAAAAGTCAACAGATTTGGCTCGGTTGAGAAAAAAATTTTCACAGCGACTCCTCGGGAAACATTTTGATTTTAAGTTTGTTCACCAACTCGCACAGCGGTCTGAACAGCAGTGCGAAAAGAATAAAGTTGGATACAATGTGCACTGCAAAAAATACGATTCCCCTTGCGTAAAGTATGCCGAACCGCAGAAAAAAATCCTCGCCGTTGAACACAAAGCCTCCGCCGCCGAAAGCAATGAGAGTGTCGATAACGCTTGACAGCACGCCGAAAAAAAAGGTCATAGCCGCCGCAAGCCCCGCCGTAACCCACCTGTTTTTAAGGCGCGATTTGCCGATAAGCCCGAAAAGCAGGGAAACAAGCGGCCAATAGACAAAATAAAGAATCACCCATGTGTTGAAGCCCCAGAGCGCCGTTTCCACCGTGCAGAAGACAAGACTTACCGACAGGGAAAAAAGCGCGCCGAAACAATATCCGGCAACGGCAAGCAGTATGCTCACCACCTCTACGTTGGGTATGAACATAAGCGCCAGCTTGCCGCCGGAAACGAGCGCCGCGAACAAAGCCGCAAGCGCTATCCGTTTTGCCGAATCCTTCATCTCAACCGCCGTAAACTATGTAAGTAAAAATTATTACCGCCCCGCTCTCCAAGTGCATATGGGAGGCTCCCACGCCCGAGTTCACATATTTCACGCCGTCGTATTCGTACTCCGACTTGTAAGCGGACACGTCCTCGTCCTGCTTGACGGAGGTGTAAATATACAGCCATTTGTTTTCTTCGGCGTTGTTTGCGACTGAAACGGCATTTTCTCCCTTGCTCGATATGTCGCTCAAAAACGCTCCCGTGACGCCGCCCGTAAAGTTGAAATCTATCTCATCCTTTTCGCCCAGCCAAAACAAAACGTCAAGCAGCCGCTGCCTCGTCGTAAACTCTCCCTCGGCAAGGTCTACGGTTATTTCCACCGCAGGCTCGGTCTGATTGTCAAGCACTATTGTCATGACGCCTTTAAGCTCGTCTACCGCGCAGCCCGCAAACGCAACGAGAGCGGCTGCAAGCACCGCAAACGCAAGCATAATGCCAAGCAGTCTTTTTGTTGTTCTTCTCATCTGAATGTACCTCCAAAAAAAAAATGTATTTTTCCGAAGAAAAATACACGCAAAAAGGCGGCGCCAAAGCGCTCTGCCGCAAGCGTCCACCTCCCTCCGGGTTTTGCTTTTTCCTCCTGCCGCGCGGAATATCCTGACTCAACGCCTTTGCCGCGCAGCCTTCCCCTTTCGAGTGGCGTCAAGGCGCGACCTTTAAGACGTTTACAGTAGCGGGGGCTGTGGCGGATTTTCACCGTCTTCCTCCCCGCGGCAAGGTATTCTATTGTTTTGATTATAACACGGAAACAGCCCGTTGTCAACTATCTGACGTCACGTTTGACAAAGTTGAGCATACCTACGACTCCGCACAGAGCGAGGTACACCAACGGCACAAAAACGGCGTACAGCACAGCCGAAACGCCTGACTCCCCGACTGCTGCGGAATACGCTCCCGACATCGTAAGCTTGTTTACGGTTTCAAAAAAGCCTACTACGGTTTCATTCGTGCCCAGCGGATTCGTAAGCAAATTTACAAGAACGTTGAGACCTATGCCCACGCCGATGACTCCGCCCGCCGACCTCAACATAAAGGCAAGCGCGACATAAAGCGAGGAATAGCCCGCCAATCCCAGCAGTCCGAGACCGATGTCCCCGAACATAATCCCGAGATAATCCGTTTGGGGCTTCCAGTACATCAGTCCCGCAAGATAGCTCACGACGACAGTCGCAACGTACAGAAACACCGACGCGACAAAAACCTTTAACCACTTAGAAAAATACACTCCAACGCGCCCCGCGCCCGAAGCCAGAATCTGCCGCAGCGTTCCCTGCGCAAACTCGCCCGCCACAAGCGCCGCCGCAAAAATCATGCAGAAAATCGGCAATTCGGCGTTTAAAAACGCCATCGCCGCCATCAATTCAGGCGCCATATATTCGTTCAGGTCTACGCCCGTATAAACTCCGTACTCGCCCGCCAATTCTATGGCAAAATTGTAGAACGTGGTTATCAGAAAGGAAAAGACTACCGCGACAGTCAGGCATATCCACAAAGTTTTTGAGCGTTTGAGCCTGTAAAAATCTTCTTTCAGTACGTTTTTTATCATTTCCCCTCCCCCTTTATCAGCCTGATAAAATAACTTTCAAAATCCTCTTTCAGGCTTTCTATCGAGCGTATTCCCACGCCGTTCTCCGCCAGAATTCTGCCGTACTCCAAAATTTCGTTCTGACCGCCCTCCGCGAAAATCACGTCGTTCTGCACACGCAGCACTTTGTAACCCGCCCGTCCGAGAGCCTCAACCGCCTTGACGGTGTCGGCAAGACTGTTGGCTACCGTTATCCGCACGCAGCTTGACACCGAGGCGGCAAGCTGCTCTGCCGTCACAACGCTCACCAGCCTGCCCTGTTCAAGTATTCCGAAGGTTTTTGCAAGCTTTTCCAGCTCGCCGAGATAGTGGGAAGACACTACAATAGTGGTTCCCTTTTCCGCGTTGATTTTTTTAAGCAGCTCTCTGATTTCATTGATGCCTATGGGGTCCAACCCGTTCACAGGCTCGTCGAGCATAAGTATTTCCGGCTCGTTTAGCAACGCCAGCGCAAGCGCCAGACGCTGCTTCATGCCGAGCGAAAAATTTTTCACCTTTCTGTCCCGCGCGTGTTCAAGCCCCGCCGTCGCAAGAATATCTCTTATGCGGGATTTGTCCGCGTTGACGAGCAGAGCGCGCGCTTCCATGTTTTGCTGCGCCGTAAGACCGTCGTAAAGTCCGGGGGCTTCCACTATGCAGCCCATTTTTCTGCGCTCTTTTTCGTTTTCCTCGTAGGTTGTCGCGCCGTTTACGGACACGTAACCGTTGTCTGCCAAAGCAAGCCCCGCCACAATACGCATAAGCGTCGTCTTGCCCGCGCCGTTTCGCCCCACAAGTCCGAAAATATCTCCCTTGCGGATATTTAGGCAAACATTGTTGAGCGCGCAAAAACCGCGTCCGTAAATCTTTGTCAGACTCTGCGTTTGTATGGCATATTGCTCCATTTTACCCCCTTGCGGAAATCGGGTTTCCTTTGATTTCGATTATTTTATTTATAATACACCAAAACCCGCGCTCAGTCAACCGTTGGCAAAGACGCTTGCAATAATATTGTAAAATACGCAGCACACGTGCTTTCCGCTGTTGACAACCGCTCGGCGATATGCTAAACTTCAATCAAACAACAAAAAGGAGGTGAAAGACGTGAAAATAGCTCTCATTGCACACGACAAAAAGAAAGACGACATAATCAAGCTTGCAATCAAGTACAAGGACGTTTTAAAAGAACACAGGCTGTTTGCGACGGGCACGACAGGCTCTCTGATTATGGCGGAAACGGGACTTGACATTATACGCATGAAAAGCGGTCCCTTGGGCGGCGACCAACAAATCGGCTCCATGATTGCGGACGGAGAACTCGACTTGGTTATTTTTCTGCGCGACCCGCTGACAAGCCAGCCGCACGAGCCGGACGTATCCGCTCTCATGCGTCTTTGCGACGTGAGAAACATCCCGCTTGCGACAAACAAAACAAGCGCGGCGATTATGTTAAAGGCGCTGTCCGACGGCGATATAGCCGAAGCGGAAAAGGACAATTAAAAAACACAGCTCCGAAAAAGAACTGTGTTTTTATTTTTGCCTTTTTTCCGTCGGACGGTACGCACCCTTCAATCGACGACGCATCTGTAATCCACCCTAAGCACACCCTCTATGTCCGCCTTTTTTACTTCCAGCAAATTGACTCTCGGACAAAAATCCACTATTCCACCGTCGCTCCAATATACTTCCTTATAGTTTAGTACAAGCGCGTCGTCCTCCACAGCCACGCTTTGGACTAAATTACAAGCATTGGCTACGCCGACATAATAGCCGATGACCACCAAAGATTTTTTATCGAAAAAATTATAACCGCATCGACGCATGGTTTCTTTTAAATTTTCCATGCGCTCGTCCTCGTATCCGCCGGCAAGATTAATATCCCACCTTATACAAAAGTCAACGTACTCCTCCACCGAAGAAATCAACTGCTCTCCGACAAAATGGTCTTTTCCCGGCTCGCCGCTATGCCCAATCCAAACGTCAAGAAAGACCAACTCATCAAAATAAAATTCGTCGTAACTGCGGCAGGCGCACAGCGTCGCGAGGCACAGGACGAGGGAAACGGCTGTCGCAATCAGTTTTTTGAACATAGCGAATCCTCCTTCATACAAAACCGTTGTTAAAAAACCTCTTGAAGATTATTATCAGTCGAGTGCAAAGCGTAAAATGTCAAGCGAAGTTTATGCAGTCATTATAATATATTGTAGTTTGCCTGTCAAGCGTCGATACTTTCGAGCAATTCATCCACTGTTTTTTCCAGCATGGCGGCGTCGCCGTCGTTGACGATGGTTTTCGTGTCCCTGTGCGGTTTGCCCTTTAAAGCGCTCTGCCTTTCGATGATGCTCCTTATCTGCTCCTCGCTTCTGCCGTCGCGTGTCATCGCCCGTTTGACGCGCGTTTCCTCGCTTGCCGTCACCACCCACACGCCGTCGAAAAGCCCGTGCCTGTCGGGAGTAAGCAGCTGAATTTCCACAAAAACCGCGCCGTCGCTCCGCGCTATTTCCTCTTCGAGCAGAGCGAAAATTTTTCTGTGAAAAATCCGATTGAGCGTTTCCGTCTTTTTTTTGTCGGAAAACACCTCCCGCGCGAGAGCGCGCCTGTCGAGACTGCCGTCCGCTACAAATCGTTTTCCGAAAACGCGTTTGATTTCTTCAAGCGTCTCCGACTGCTCGGCTACGCGGCGGCTCAACGCGTCGCAGTCCACCACCCGAAAGCCCTTTTTCTCCAACAATCGGCATACGGTGCTTTTGCCGCTGCCTATGCCGCCCGTCACCGCAATAACTTTTCTTTTCACGTCACTTTGCCTCGAATAGATTTTTTCCGAAAGATACGTTTACGTCAAGTCTGACCTCGGAAACGTAAACGGCTTCCATTTCCTTTTTGAGCAGCGCCGCCACCCCGTCGACCTCGTCAGCCGCCGCGTCTACGATAAGCTCGTCGTGTATCTGCATTATGAGCTTGCTTTTGTAGCCCCCCGAAACAAGCAGATTGTTTACCCTTATCATGGCAAGCTTGATTATGTCCGCCGCGCTGCCCTGCAAGGGCATATTCATCGCCGCTCTTTCGCCGAAGCTGCGCAGCTGAAAATTTGAGGAGTTTATTTCGGGAATCTGTCTGCGCCGTCCCGTAATGGTAGTCACATAACCCGTCTTTCGCGCCTGCTCGACGTTGCCGTTAAGATAATTTTTTATCGTCGGGTAACGCTCGTAGTAGGTTTTTATATATTCGCGCGCCTTTGCTACGCTCACGCCTATGCTTTCCGACAGTCCGAAATCGCTCATGCCGTAAATTATGCCGAAATTGACCACCTTTGCGTTGCGGCGCATATTGGCGGTGACAAGCTCCTTGGGAATACCGAAAATTTCCGCCGCGACTATCGCATGGATATCCTCCCCTCTGTTGAAAGCGTCGATAAGCGAAGCGTCGCGGGAGAAATCGGCAAGCAGCCGCAATTCGATTTGGGAATAGTCCGCGCTGATAAGCACGTCTTGCTGCGGGACGAACATACGTCTTATTTCCTTGCCCGCTTCGTCGCGCACGGGGATATTCTGCAAATTCGGCTCGCTCGACGACAGTCTGCCCGTGGAGGTCAAGGTCTGATTGTATTTCGTGTGTATAACCCCGTCTCTGACGTAAGGACGAATTCCCTCTATATAAGTGCTGTTCAGCTTGGTTACCTGACGGTACTTCAAAACAAGCGGCACGAGCGGATGCAAATTCATCAGCTTGTTCAAAACCTCCGTATCCGTGGAAAAGCCCTTTTTGGTCTTTTTGTAGGTGGGAAGCCCCAGCTTTTCAAACAGAATACGGCTAAGCTGCATGGAGCTTGAAATATTGAACCTCTCCCCCGCCAGCGAATAAATTTCCTCCGAAACGCTTTCTATTTCGGCAGTGTACTCTGCGCCCAGCCTGTTCAAAACCTCCGTGTCCGCCGCAACGCCCGTCTTTTCCATTTCAAACAGCACCTCGGCAAGCGGCATCTCTATCTCGTGATAAAGTCTGACTACCCCCGCCTCCTCCATCTGGGCGGCGAGAATTTCTTTGAGCTGCCTCAACCCGCAGGCGTGCGGCGCGACCTCGTATCTTTCAACAAGAGCCTTCAGCTCCTTAAACGCCCGATACTCCACAAGATACTGCATTATGCTTATGTCCCATTTGACGTTTGACAAGGTTATACCGAATTCGTCCAGAGCATGCTTCATGCTTTTGGAGTCGTAAACGATTTTGCCGCCTTCCCCTCCGAACAGCGGTTTAAGCGCCTCCAACGCTTCGGGATAGCGTATTCCGTCGAGAAAGTTGTGCGTGATGGGGATTTCATATTCCTTTCCGTCCTCGAAGCTGACGTAAATGTTTTCGTCTATAAATATCGCCACTTCATCGCAGCTCCTTCGGGCAAGCTGTCTCAACTCCTCCGTATCGGTGATTTTTATTACCTCCGTTTCAAGCTTTTGCTCCCGAACATCCCCGACAACGGGGAGCCGTTTGAGCAGACTCCTGAATTCCAGCCACTCGAAGTTTTTTTTCACCTCCGCTCCGTATACCTTGGGACGCTCGCACTCCTCAAACCGACAGGGTATATCGGCGTCCGTCCTTATCGTGGCAAGCTCGCGCGACATGTAGGCGGATTGCTTCCCTTCAACAAGCTTTGTTCTCAACGCTCCCTTTATTTCGTCGATATGCGCGTAAATGTTATCAACCGTGCCGTATTCCAAAAGCAACGATACGGCTCCCTTTTCTCCTATTCCTTTTACGCCGGGGATGTTGTCCGAGGCGTCGCCGCGCAGCGCCTTGTACTCCACAACCTGCTCCGCTTTGAGTCCGTAGTTTTCAAGCAGCAGCGCGGGAGTCACCGCTTCCGTCTCGCTGACGCCGCGCTTTGTGAGCAGGACGGTCGTCTTTTCGTCCACAAGCTGAAACATATCCTTGTCGCCAGTGATAATCAGCGTCGGCACGCCGAATCTTTTTGTAAGCGTGCCGATAATGTCGTCCGCCTCCACTCCCGCGCTGTCTACGGTTTTTATCTTCATGTCGGCAAGAAGCTCCTGCAAGACGGGCATCTGTCTTGCCATATCGTCGGGCATGGGACGTCTCGTCGCTTTGTATCCCTGATAAATATCCTTGCGGAAGTTGTGCCCGCGCTTGTCAAACGCCACCGCAATATGGGTGGGGTTTAGCTCGGTCATGGCTTTGACGAGAATATTCATAAACCCGTACACGGCATTTATATTTTTGCCGCCCTTGTCGTTCAAAACGGGCAGTGCGTAATAAGCCCTGTTGAAAATGCTGTTTCCGTCCAGCAACATCAGTTTGTCCATGCTTCCATTATAACCCAATTGCCGCAAATAAACAATCTTTTGAACCACATACCCTGCCGCACCGCCCCGCTCGGACGTTCAAATTGCCGCATGGCGCAAAAAAAAGACGGAACAGAGTCCCGCCTTTCGGTAAATTATTCGTTCAAAAGCCCAGCACACCCGTACTCAGAACAACAATATAGCCGATATAGAGCGCAAGCAAGGTAATGCCCTGCCAGCGCGCGAATTTCCCCGTTATCATTGACGGCACGACGGAAATGAGCACGAATCCCAGACACACGGGCATATCGAGAAACACCGTCTGCGCGTTTATGTCAAGCCCGCTTCTGCCGCTGATAAACGAACAGACGGGCAGAATAAGTGTCAGGTCTATTATGTTTGCGCCAATAATGTTGCCTACCGACAACGACGCCTGCTTTTTTGCAATCGCCGTGATTGTCGTCACCAGTTCGGGCAGCGACGTGCCGATTGCAACCATGGTGACCGCGATTATGCTTTCGGGCACGTTCATGCGCACTGCAAGCTCGCTGCCGTAGGTTACAAGCAGCTGCGCGCCGGCGACTATGAAAGCCGTGCCGAACAAAAATTTAAATACGTTTACCGTTATAGTGCGCTTGTCGCGCTTGACACCCGCCGCGCCTCCGCCCGCAGAGGACGCTTCGCCTCCGTCGGCGCCCACCTTTGTTTCGGCAAACACGTTTTGAGCGTCCGCAGAAAACTCCGCCGCGCCCTCCGATGTCGGCAAAGGCTTCAATTCGTGCTTTTTGGCGCTGCGGAGATTTTCAAAAATAAACAGTCCGAAAATAAGCAGGACTATTATTCCTTCCCAAAAATTAAGGTTGCCTCCCAGCGAAAAAATCCATAGCAGGGCTATGCTCGCAACAAGCAATATTCCCTTGCCGAGCAGGTCCCTGCGTTTCATCACCGAAGGCAGACAAACCATTGATATGCCCATAATAAGCCCGATGTTTGCGACAACCGAGCCGACGGAGTTGCCTACCGCTATGTCAAGATTTCCCTCCGCCGTGGCTATAATGGAAACAAGAAGCTCGGGCAAGGTCGTGGCTACGCTTACCACCGTCGCGCCTATGACGAATTTCGGCACGCCCGAAACTTCCGCTATCCACGTAGCCGCGTCGACAAAAAAATCGCCGCCCTTGATAATCAGAGCAAGACCCAATAAAAACAGAATTATTACCCACCAAATACTCATACCGATACACCGCCGAGCTAAAATATTTTATGTAATGCGCGGAAGAGAATATTCTAACCCCACAAAAAAACTCAAGCGCAAAACGCGCCTGAGTCTCATCATTTAAGGCAAGCCAGACCATTAGGCCGATGTGTTGACTTGTCGCGGACGTCAAAGCCCGCCAACTACTCCCTCACGAACGAAACGGATTATACGCCAACCGCAAAGTGTTGTCAAGATTTTTCGCCGCAAAACTCTTTTTACGCCAAAATTTTTTCGCGCTCGTCAAAATCCGCATAAAACCGCCGAGAAAAATTTAAACGTCTATTTCCTCGACTCCGTCCTCTATATATACGTCCGTTTCCTTTTCCACGTCAACGTCCGCGATGGTTTTGGCTGGCAGCTTGAAATAAGTCCCTTCGCTTCTCGCAAGCAAAGTTTTTCCGTCGAAAAGCTCCGCCACGCCGACATAGCCTCGCGACGTGTTTTTAGTCACGCGCCCAACCGCTTTGAGCTGCTTTCCGTAGGGGGTGGGCTTGAAAAACCTGACGTTTAACGAACCGGTGACCGCCCACGCCTCCGGCTCCAACGTCCACAGCGCGCGCCCCGCCACCTCGTCAAGCATGGCTGAAATTATGCCCCCGTGCACTCTGCCGGGATAACTTTGGTGCAGCTCGTCAAACGTCACGTAGCTGACCACCGACTTGTCCTCCATTTCGTAAAAGGGCGCTTTCACTCCGCGCTCGTTTTCCATGCCGCAGATAAAGCATTTTCTCGTGTTGAATTGTTTTTTTGTGACCTTCATTTACTCGTGCTTCTCCTTGATTCTTGAAATAAATCGGGATAAAAACTTAAAAACCGCCCGAAGGCGGTTTTTAAGTGTAATACATAGACATTGGAAAATTAAGGAGGGGGATTTGCTCCGGCAAACAATGAAAAAAACCGGAAAAAAAACCAATGTCTGTGCGGGCTGTTGTAAAGGAAAGCAGTCTTAAAACTTGCATTCCTGTGATGATAAGATACCACATCTGTTTTCCCTTGTCAAACGATTTTATGTCGATTTTTATATTTTTGTAAAAATTACACCGACTTTTTTCGTCGTAATTTGTCGAGCCGCCTTTACCCGCAATGCATTTGCCTGTCAACCGCTTGAAATTTCGTTCGGTATTTTTATTTTAAACCGAGACGGCGCGCGTCCGACTTGCAGCCCCCGCCGCGCGCAAACCCGCCTTGCAAAACAACAGCCGCTCCAAATCGCGCCGCCTCAAAACGGCTTCAATGCTTTGCAAAACTTTTTCGGAAAAATGCACGCAATCGTTTGTCTTTTTTTTCTCCGTTTGCTATAATATCAAAGCTCGGGGATGTGGCTCAGCTGGTAGAGCGATGCGTTCGCAACGCATAGGCCGTGGGTTCGAGTCCCATCATCTCCACCACAACAGGGTATACGCACGCTTTTGACAGGTGTGCGTATTTCTTTTGTTTTGTTCCACCATTGTCGACAGAGTTTGAACACCGCAAAGACGGAGTATATTTTCGTCGGCGGTGTTTCGGGCTTTGTGGCATACAAATAACGAAAAAAGCAACGGTTTTTTCGTTGCTCTCTTTCTGCATTTATAAAGTTTCTTATTGATTGACTTTGAGGTATTGCATTAGATTTTCAAAAAATGATTTTACTGTTATCTCAAATTTTTTGGTCAATTCATAACCGCCGAGCCTGAATACATCATAGCCTAAAAACTTCATTGTTCTATCATATTCTAACTGTTTTGAATACCTCTCCAAACTATTTTCGGGAGTATGAGTTTCCCCGTCTATTTCTATAATTATTCTTCGATTTTTATATAGGATAAGAAAATCCATTCTTTGAAATATTAAATTCTCGTTGTATTTATATTTTTTTCGCGCTTCTTTGTCTTTTGGGTCATAATGCAAATACACTTGCGGTATCAGGACAGGAAACATATCATCGCCATAATGTTGTTTATAATATTCCTGAACTCGAAGTTCCATTTTGTTCATTTGACTATTAGGATTGTACCACGAATATTTAGCCTTATTCTTACTCCACCAAATCTTAAAGTTTGCATAAGTTAAACTTTCTTTAATTTCGTCATCATAAACTAAAACATCATTATCATTTAAGACTTTAAGATTTCCATCTAAAACATCTTTAACAATAATATCAGGTTTAGTTTTCGCAGCTCCAAAAATTAAAAATCTGATATGCTCAAATTTATTACCACTTAAAAGCGTAAAAATAGGCTCGTCAATTATTAAATTCGGTAAATCAAAATTTTCATCAACAATATATTCTTTTGATTTATCGATTTCTTCCTTCCCTTCAAAAACTAACTTATAATAATTAGGGTTGACAATGAACTCAATACCTATTTTTTTAAAAAAATTGCTAAACTGACTTAAAATATTCTGAAAAATATTTAGGGTACTTCTATCTCCCGAACAAATATACCTATTCCCACGACTAAATCTATTTGAATATTCTTTAATCCATTCATTGATTTCGAAATGTAGTCTTGTAAATATAAAATTTATATTTGCATTATCGTATTGATAAAAACAACTAAAAATTTCCTTGTCTCGTAAATCACCAAGCATTAAACTATCAGTTCGTAGCATATATTCAGGTACAATCTCTTTACATAAAATAATAAACTTATTGTTCTGTTCCTCGTTTAACATACCGTACTTCTCCCAATTTATGTTTACTATCTACATTTATAGTATAGCATCTTTATGTTATAAAGTCGAGAGAATAAAGACTTGATATTACTATTAAAACGGCATTGTTCTGTCGTCTGCAATCTCTATGAGTGTAGGCGGCTTTTTTAGTTCTCCCGCAAATTTGATTACGGAAATATCTTTGCTTATGTCAAAGTTATATACCGCCGTTATCCGTCGACAGACCGCCCGTCCGTGTGATAAGCTATGTTTCATATATTAGAGTAGTGTTATACTTCAATACATACGTTCTGCCAATTTGCGGACGGCGCTTTTCTTCAAAACAATTTATATTGCTTTATCGACAAAAAACTTGAAAGAGTACGCGAAAAAAAGTAGCCACCGAAGCAAAAACGTAATAAAATAAATAAATCGAAGGAACTGTTGCAATCACGCTGCCGTATCAGACAAGCGGCTGACAAATTTACGGAGAAAAAATGCTTAGATTAGAAAACATAACAAAGGATTACAAGGTAGCCGACACCACCGTGGCGGCTTTGCGCGGCATTGACCTCGCATTCAGAAAAAACGAATTCGTATCCGTGCTGGGACCGTCGGGCTGCGGCAAAACCACGCTGCTCAACATAATCGGAGGTTTGGACAAATACACGTCTGGCGAAATGTTCATAAACGGAAAGAGCACCCGACATTTCAACGACGCCGATTGGGACGTATACCGCAACCACAGGATAGGCTTTGTGTTTCAAAGCTACAATTTAATCCCCCACCAAACGGTATTGGGCAACGTCGAGCTGGCTTTAACCATAGCGGGCGTAGGCAAAGCCGAACGCACGAGACGTGCCAAGCGCGCGTTGGACAGGGTGGGTTTGGAAGGTCAGTACAACAAAAAGCCAAATCAGCTTTCGGGCGGACAATGCCAACGCGTGGCTATTGCCCGCGCTTTGGTCAACGAACCCGATATTTTGCTTGCCGACGAACCGACGGGCGCGCTTGACACGGCGACTTCCGTTCAAATCATGGAGTTAATCAAGGAAATTGCGCATGAAAAGCTTGTCCTCATGGTCACTCACAATCCCGAGCTCGCCGAAAAATACTCCACCCGTATCATAAAGCTTTTGGACGGCAAAACAACCGACGACACAAACCCCTATTCCCTGACGGAAGAAAAGGAGGAGCACAAGGCGGAGGAATCGTTGCCTGCAACGGCGGACGACGGACGCGAGCCTTCGGACAAAAAAGCCGAATCGACTCCACGCGCGGGCAAAAGAAAAGCCGACAAGCGCACCGGCAAAGAAAAAGCCAAAATGTCCTTCGGCACCGCGTTCAGGCTGTCTGCGCAAAATCTGTTTACAAAAAAAGGGCGCACGGTCATGACAAGCATTGCCGGAGCCATAGGCATAATAGGCGTGTCTCTGGTTCTCGCAATTTCATACGGAGTGCAGTCGTACATCCGCACAATGCAGAACGATATGCTTTCGGGCAATCCCATAACCATCGAGGAGACCACCTTCGACATGAGCGCGCTCATGTCCTCTATGACGCCGTCGGAAAAAAACGAACTGATTGTAGAAAACGGATTTGTCAACGTAAACTCTCTGATTGACACACTGGTAAAGCGCTCGGGCATGGCGGACAATCTGGTGATAACAAACAACATCACGCAGGACTACGTCGATTTCGTAAAGGCTCTCCCCCGCGAGGACGCTGCCGCCATTCATCTGGATTTCGGGCTTGACGCAGGCAACAACATTTACACCGATTTCAAAACCGAGCACGACGGGCAGGCGCAGAACATGTCTCTGACCGCGATTAGGACGATTTACACCGCCGTGCTCAAAGAAACGAAATTTGCTCAGTACGCCACATACGTAACCAATCTTACGCAAAATTTCAGGCAGGCTCCCTCCGACGACGCTTATTTGACGGAGCAATACGACCTGATTGAGGGCGGGCTTGCGCACGCCGCAGACGAAGTAATGATAGTGGTAAACAAAAACACCGAATTGACAGACCTGCTGCTGGCTCAGCTCGGATACTACTCGCAGGAGGAGTTTATGAATCTCGTTTACAAAGCTTCGGACGACCCTCTGTACGACGAGTCTCTCGACAAGGAACGCTTTTCTTATGACGAGCTTGTCGGGCGTTCCTTCGTGTGGTATCCCAACGATGAAATTTTCCTCGCGTCCGCCAATCCGTTTTCCCCTTTCACCTATCGTGCTTACGGCGAGGGACTTGAAAACGGCATAGAACTGACGGTTACGGGCATACTGCGCCCCAAGGAGGATATTTCATACGGCTGTATGTCTGCGGGCTTTTATTATACCGAAGCTTTGGCGCAGAACGCTTTGGCGCAGAACGAAAACTCCGCAATCGTCTCGTATCTCAACGAAAAAGGCGAAAAGAATTTTACAAGTCTTGTTTACAACGGCATCCCCACAGGCATAACCTTTGATTTTTCCTACACTTATCTGGGCGAAACACACGAAAATCAGACGGGGCTTGTGGGCACGCCCAACGCAATGTCGGCGCTCATGGGCAGCATGGGCGGCGGCGGAAGCGGAAACGCGCCCGACGAGTATTACACTCTTACGCTTCAACAGCTGGGCGGCGTCAAGCTCCCCTCATCTCTGTCCGTCTATCCGGTCAATTTCGAGCATAAGGACGCCGTCATCGCCTATCTCGACCGCTGGAACTCCGACGAGGATATCGTGGTAAACGGCAAACTCATAACCGCGGCGGAGCGCGACGACATAACCTACGCCGACAATCTTTCGCTTGTCATCTCTATGATAAACGATTTCATCGACGTGGTTACCTATGCGCTGATAGGCTTCACCGCGCTGTCTCTCGTGGTGTCCTGCGTGATGATAGGCATAATAACCTACGTTTCGGTTGTGGAGCGCACAAAGGAAATAGGCGTCATACGGTCGTTGGGCGGCAGAAAACGCGACGTTTCTTATCTGTTCAATGCGGAAACCTTTATTATCGGGCTTGCCTCCGGTCTAATCGGCATAGGCGTAACCTACGCTCTGTGTCTTGTCGTCAACCTGATAGTAAGCTCTGTCAGCGCAATAGCCGCCATAGCCGTTTTCCCTTGGTACGAAGCGGTGATAATGGTGTGCGTAAGCGTCGTTTTAACGCTGCTGTCGGGATTGTTCCCTTCAAGCGCGGCGGCTAAAAAGGATCCCGTTGTCGCGCTGCGCACAGAATAAAGGAAATAAAAATGAGCGACAGATTTATACGCTCGCGCGCGCTTTTCGGCGACGAAGCGTTTGAAAAACTCAAAAACAGCCGCGTGGCGGTTTTCGGTCTGGGCGGCGTGGGAGGCTACGCTCTCGAAGCTCTCGCCCGAAGCGGAATAGGCGCGCTGGACGTCATCGACCCCGACTATATAGACGAGTCCAACATAAACAGACAGCTTTTGGCACTGTCCTCTTCGGTAGGACAGAAAAAGACGCAAACGGCAGTCAAAAGACTCAAAGAAATCAATCCGGAGTTGATTGTCTCCGCGCACGAGCTGTTTTACTCCCCGGAGAACGCCGACGCAATAGACCTGAAACAATATGACGCCGTTGCCGACGCAATAGACTTTTTTCCCGGCAAGCTGGAGCTTGCTTTAAGAAGCCGCGACGCGGGCGTAAAACTTGTGAGCTGCATGGGAACAGGCAAGAAAACCGCTCCCTCCCTAATCAGGGTTTCGGACATATCCGAAACGTCCGTGTGCCCTTTGGCGCGAAAAATGCGCGCCGAGCTGAAAAAAAGAGGCGTAAACGAGCTAACGGTAATTTGGTCGCCCGAGCAGCCCGCGCCCGCGCGGGACTCCGTACAAAGCTCGGACGGAAAAAAATTCATACCGAGCGGAGCAGTCGTGCCGGCGGTTGCGGGACTGTATTTGGCGGACGCGATAATAAAATATTTGCTCAGCAGATAAAAGCAAAGCTTAACCCGTCTGTACCTGTTTCCTGTCTTTTTCCGCTCGAAAATCCGAGAAACAAAGTTTTTTATTCTTTACATTTTAAATAAAGCAAAAGTCGGGAATCCTCTCCCGACTTTTGCTTTTAAACTGTTGCTGTTTTTTGCTCGGCAAAATGAAAAACAAAAAATCACCGCCTCTCCTATCGAATCGGCATACAAATCCGCAATGCGATGCAAGTCCGCCGCGGCTTGTTTTCATGTTTTCAAATAAGCGCCTCGGGTGGCAAACCGAAACAAAAGCACATATCTTAAATTATAGATTATTTTTCGGAGGACGATATGTGCGGAATTTTCGGAGTAAGCGGCTCAACCCCCGCAGTTCCTTTAATCGCAGCCGGATTAAAAAAACTCGAATACAGAGGCTACGACAGCAGCGGGATTGCCGTAAACGGAGAAAAGGGAATCTGGCTTTGCAAGTCGGCGGGCAGTCTTTCCCGTCTTGAAAAAAAGCTCAATCAATCCGCGCCTCCGCTTTCTTCCGTAGGCATAGGACACACGCGCTGGGCAACCCACGGAAAGGCAACCGACCTCAACGCGCACCCTTTTCTGTCAGCCGACGGCATGTTTGCCGTTGCGCACAACGGCATAATAGAAAATTACACGGGCTTAAAAGCGTTTCTTTCCGAAAAAGGCTTTTCCTTAGTCTCGGACACCGACAGCGAGGTTGTCCCCATGCTGTTGGAATACTTTTACGACGGAGACGTGCTTAAAGCCATAAGACGCGCAGTTTCCGAGTTGGAAGGCGCTTTTTCCCTTGCAATAATAACCTCCCGTGCTCCCGACTGCGTTTTTGCGGCGCGAAAAGACTCCTCACTTGCAATAGGCTGCGGCAAAGGCTGTTCGTTTGTATCTTCGGACATTCCCGCCCTTTCGGGCTTTGCCGAGCAATGCTGCATCCCCGACGAAAACAGCGTCGCTGTGCTGCGCAAAGGAGAAATCAAGCTGTTCGACCGACAGGGCAACAGAACCGCACCGAGCTTCAAACCGACGGGAGAATGCGGCGGCGACGCGGAAAAAGGCGACTTCCCGTTTTTTATGCTAAAAGAAATATTCAGTCAGCCCCGCTGTCTAACCGACGCGGCGGCTCAGTTTACAGACGGAAAACGGCTGAAAAAAATTTTGTTTTCGGATGAGGAAGCAAACGCCTTTAACCGCGTCAAGCTAATCGGCTGCGGCTCGGCATACCACGCGGGAGTCGCGGGAAAAAATTTCATCGAACGGCTGGCGGG
>OLWN01000327.1_pt1 | contig 26728 bp, 27 predicted proteins | sample 1644151 | NCBI WGS metagenome assembly OLWN01 (sample SAMEA103958121, study PRJEB25191) | human gut metagenome
GTCCATTTACTCCTAATCTACTTCCCTGTCCTCCTGCCATTGTAATAACACATAATTTGTTTTTTCTCAAGATTTCTTTTGCTAGGTTTGAATATTCTTCTATTATACTTTTACTTAATTTCTTTTTTATATAATACTTAATTGGTTCTATTTCTTTTAATTCAATAATCTCGTCTTTTTTTGAGTTTATATACAGGCTATTTATTTGTTCAAAATCAATATTCTCTATTTCTTTTTGTAGCTTATTTTGCTCTGTTTTATTTAAATCCTTATAAAATCTTTCAAGTTGTTCTTGATTATATTTTTCTAAAATATTCATAAGAAACTCCTTATGCTTGAATTTTATACTCTATATTTTCCATAAAAGGATGTATTTCTTTTACAGATTTTAATGTTATAATTTGTGTTTTGGGATGTGGTCCCTTTCCACTAAAATTAACTATTTCTTTTGAATAGCAGTTTTTAGTAAGTTTGCTAAGCAAATATCTTGTGCCCATATATGTGTAATATATTTGATAACCATCATTTAAATCTTTCCATAATTGTTCAAAACTATAGTCTTTATTCATTCTGTTCTCCTTTATTTTATCATCTCTTCAAATTCTTGTTCTGTTATTATTTTTACTCCTAGTGATTCTGCTTTTGTTAGTTTACTTCCTGCTTCTTCTCCTGCTAAAACATAATCTGTTTTTTTAGATACAGAGCTAGAAGTTTTTCCTCCAAAGCTTTCTATAATATTGCTTGCTTCTTCACGAGTATAGTTTTCTAATGAACCTGTTAATACAAATGTCTTTCCTTCAAATCTATTATCATTATTTGTTTCTTCTTTTAGCTTCATATTCACATTTGCTTGTTCTAATCTATTTAACAAATCTTTTGTTTGGTCTTGCTTAAAAAACTCATAGATACTTTTTGCTGTAATTTCTCCTACATCGTCTGTCATTATTAGTTCTTCTAATGTTGCATTTTTTAAATTATTCATTGATTCAAATCTTCTTGCAAGTGTTTTTGCAGATTTTGTTCCAATATGTCTTATTCCAATAGCACAAATTAGTCTATCTAAATCATTATTTTTACTTTTTTCTATTGCGTCTATTAAATTTTGAGCAAATTTTTTTCCATCTTTTTTTAAGCTTTCTATATCTTCTTGCCTTAAATAATATATATCTGCTATTGTTTCTATTAATTTATTGTTATATAGTTGCTCTACTATTTTTTCGCCTAATCCTTCAATATTCATTCCTTCTTTTGAGGCAAAATGAATAATGTTTCTTAAGTTTTGAGCTTTGCACTCAACTCCTATACACCTTACAGCTGCTTCTCCCTCTTCTCTTACAGCTTCCGCTCCACAAACAGGACAAGTCTTAGGCATCTCAAAGTCTTTTTCATTGCCTGTTCTTTTTTCTACCAATGCCTTTACAACCTCTGGAATAACATCTCCAGCTTTTTGAATTAATATATGGTCACCTATTTTTAATCCTTTTTCTTTTATAAAATCTTCATTATGAAGAGTTGTTTTGGATATTTTAGAACCTGCAACCACTACTGGTTCTAGTATTGCCATTGGTGTAATTACTCCTGTTCTTCCAACATTACAAACAATATCTTTTAATATTGTTTCTTTTTGCTCTGGTGGGTATTTATATGCAATAGCCCATTTTGGTACTTTAAATGTTGTACCAATTTTTTCTCTTAAATTTAAATCATCAACTTTTATAACTGCTCCATCTATTCCAAATGGAATTTTTTCTCTATCTTCACCTATTTTTTCTATTGCCTTTATCGCTTCTTTTATGTTATTGCAAAATATTTTTACAGGATTTACATTAAAACCTATTTTTTCTAAATATAACAAAGACTCATAATGTGATGTAAATTTTATTGTATCACTTTTTTGAACATTAAAAATATAAATATCAAGAGGTCTAGTAGCTGTAATTGAACTATCTAGCTGTCTTAGTGAACCTGCTGCTAAGTTTCTTGCATTTGCAAATTTATTTTCTTCGTCTTGCTTTTCATTTAATTCGTCAAAGTCTTTTTTAGATATAAAAACTTCTCCTCTTACTACTATATCTATGTTTTCTTTTAGCTTCTTAGGAATATTTTTAATAGTTTTTAAATTATCTGTGATATCTTCTCCAACTTGTCCATTTCCTCTTGTCGCACCTCTTACAAATTCACCATTTTTATATTCTAATGCAACTGATAATCCATCTATTTTTGTTTCTACAACATATTTAATATTATTATCAAATTTTTTCATTCTTTCATCAAAGCTATACAACTCATCAAAAGAAAACACATCTTGTAAACTTTGAAGTGGCACAATATGTGTTACCTTTTCAAATCCTTCTTTTACAGTTCCTCCAACTTTTTGAGTTAGTGAATCTTTGCTTATAAACTCTGGAAATTCTCTTTCCAAATTTTTAAGTTCATTCATAAGCATATCATATTCAAAATCTGATATTTCTGGTGCATCATCATCATAGTATTTTTTAGCATAATATGCAGTAAGTTTATTTAATTCATCAATACGTTTTCTTGCTTTTTGCTTGTCCAATTAAGTTCCTCCTCTGTTAAATTGGTGAAAAAGGGGTCTGACCCCTTTTTCACCAATTTTTAATCTTTTAATAATTCTTTACCATTTTTTACATAGTCCCAACCTGAGAAGATTGTTGCTATTACAGAAATTAACATAAACACTGTTGCTTGTATATTTATTATTAACTCTGCTCCTGTTAGATTTCCTCTTATAAATGCTCCAAATATGTTTGTATTATTAATATTTATAAACATTAATATTATTGCAATCATTTGTGTTACTGTTTTTAGTTTTCCCCAAATACTTGCTGCTATTACTTCTCCACCTTTTTCTACAGCTATTAGTCTGTATCCCGATACTACAAATTCTCTAAATAATACTATAATTGGTATCCACGCTGGTAAACTTTTTGCTTCCACAAATATTAGCATTGCTGCTAATACTAATATTTTATCTGCTAATGGATCTGCAAATTTTCCAAATGCAGTTATCTGATTGTTTTTTCTTGCTAATTTTCCATCTAAATGATCTGTATATGATGCAATTACAAATATCAATCCCATTATCCAATATTCAATCGATATATTTAAAAATGTTCCACTTATATTTAAGTATGGGATTATTACCATTACTGGTACTAGTAAAATTCTAAATATTGTTAATTTATTTGGTAAATTCATAATCTCTTCACTCCAATTATATTTTTGTCACAAATTCTTTTATTATTTCTACAAATTTCTTTTCTACTCTTTGAGCTGTTTCTTTTACTTCTTCATGAGAAAGTTCCTTTTTTATAATTCCTGCTGCCATATTGGTAATGCATGAGACTGCTATTACATTTATTCCGCAATGTCTTGCAGTTATTGCTTCCGGAACTGTTGACATTCCTACCGCATCTGCTCCTAATATTCTTAGTGCTCTTATTTCTGCTGGTGTTTCATAACAAGGTCCTTTCATATATGCATATACACCTTCATAACATCTTCCCATCTTTTCTAACATAATTGGTCTTAATTTTTCAATTAGTTCTTTACTATATACTTCAGACATATCTGGGAAACGAACTCCAAATTTGTCTTCATTTTTTCCTCTTAATACTGATTCTGCAAAAAAGCTTAAGTGGTCATTTATAATCATAAGGCTTCCTTGCTCTATATCTGTATTTATTCCTCCTGCTGCATTTGTAAGTATAATATCTTCTATTCCTAATAAAGAAAATACTCTAATTGGATATGCAGTATGTGCTACTTCATATCCTTCATAATAATGAAATCTTCCGTTCATTGCAATTACTTCTGTTCCATTCAAATCTCCGATTATTAGTTCTCCTGCATGTCCTTCTACTGTTGAAACTGGAAAATTAGGTATATCTTTATATTTTATTACTGTTTCATTTTTTATTTCTTTTGCTAATCCTCCTAATCCAGATCCTAACACTATTGCTATTTTAGGATTTTTACCTTTAATTTTTTCCTTGATATACTCTGCTGATTTTTCATAATCTTCATAATTAAACATATTATTCCCTCCAAATATATTAAAAATTATTTAACCAAATATTATAACTTGCATCACTTGGCATTCTTAAATCTCCTCTTGGAGATAGGCTTACTGTTCCTACTTTTGGTCCATCTGGCATACAATTTCTTTTAAATTGCTGTGTAAAAAATCTTTTTATAAAAACTTGTAACCAATGCTTTATTTCTTCTTTTTTAAAGTCATTTTTAAATGTTTTGCATGCTAATATGTATATTTTTTTAGGTTCTGCTCCATATCTTAAAAAGTGATATAAAAAGAAATCATGTAATATATATGGCCCAACCTGTTCTTCTGTTTTTTGTTCTATATTGCCATTTTCATCTGGGGGCAATAGTTCTGGTGATATTGGCGTATCTAATATATCATTAATTATATTCTTGCACTCTTCTTTACTATTATCTGCAACCCATTTTATTATATATTTTACTAGTGTTTTTGGAATGCTTGCATTTACAGAATACATACTCATGTGGTCACCATTATATGTACACCATCCAAGAGCTAACTCTGATAAATCACCTGTTCCAACCACTAATCCATTTTCTTTATTTGCAATATCCATTAGTATTTTTGTTCTTTCTCTTGCTTGAGCATTTTCATAAGTTACATCTTTTATATTCTTGTCATGTCCTATATCTTCAAAGTGCTGCAAAGAACTTTTAGTTATATTTATTTCTCTAAATGTTGCTCCATACTCATTTATAAGTTTCATAGAATTATTATGTGTTCTAGAAGTTGTTCCAAATCCCGGCATTGTTATTGCTATTATTTTTTCTTTTGGAAGATTTAATATCTCATACGCCTTAATTATTACTAAAAAAGCAAGTGTTGAATCTAATCCACCTGATATTCCAATTATTGTTTTATTAATGTTTGTATGTAATAATCTTTTAGCTAAACCATAGCTTTGTATATTTAAAATTTCTTCACAAATTTCACTTATTTTTTTTTTATCCTCCGGAACAAATGGAGTTTTACTATATTCTCTTGTTAAATCTTCTATATTATCTGGTATATTTATTTTTATTTCTCTATATTCTAAATCTACCGAATCTCCCATAAAGCTGATATTTTTTCTTCTATCGTTTGCAAGTCTTTTTGTATCTGTTTCTGTAAAAATCATATTACTTTCAAAGTCAAATCTTTGGTTATTTGTTAAGCAAGAACCGTTTTCAAAAATCATACTTTCTCCAGAAAATACTACATCTGAAGTTGATTCATTCACACCACTAGAGCAATATACATATCCTGATATTGTTTTTGCAGATTGCATTTTTACTAAATCTCTTCTATACTCTTTTTTACCTATAACTTCATTACTTGCAGATAAATTGAATATAATATTTGCTCCAAGTAGTGCCAATTTATTACTTGGTGGTTCTACTGCCCATATATCTTCACATATTTCTATTCCGAAACAAATTTCATTGTTTTCTTTATCTTTAAATAGTAAATCTATTCCAAAAGGAACTTTTTGATCTAATATTTCTATTTCTTTTTTATTTGCATTTTTACTAGATGCAAACCATCTTTTTTCATAGAATTCGCCGTAGTTTGGAATAAAAGTTTTTGGAACTATTCCAAGTATTTTACCTTTTTGAATTACAACCGCTGTATTGAATAATTGATTTTCTGCTTTTATTGGCATACCAATTATACAAATAATATCTAGATTATTTGTATAATCTAAAATTTTATTTAGTGCTTTTTCTGCTTCCTCTAGTAAGGTGTCTTGTTCAAATAAATCTTGGCAAGTATAACCTGTAACACATAGTTCTGGAAATACTGCTATTTGAATTTTATTATTACTTGCAATCTCTATTTGTTTTATTATTTCATTACAATTAAACTCTGTATCTGCTACTTTTAATTTTGGAACTACAGCTCCTACTCTTACAAATCCTTGTTCTTTTAACATATTAGTTTCCTTTCATTTTTATATTATACTAATATATTCTTTTACTATTTCTTTAAATTTAATCTTTACTTTTTCAGCTGTTTGTTTTACATCATCATATGATAATTTCTCATCTAACACTCCAGCTGCCATATTTGTTATGCAAGATACTCCTACACATTTTATTCCACAATGATGTGCAATTATAGCCTCTGGTACAGTTGACATTCCCACTGCATCTGCTCCTAAAATTCTTAAAGCTCTTATTTCTGCTGGTGTTTCAAAAGTAGGCCCTTTCATATATGCATAAACACCTTCTTGTGCCCTACCTGTATGTTTATTTATTACCTCTTTAAGTTTTTTGCTTAAATCTTTATCAAAAGTTTCACTCATATCTGGAAATCTATCTCCAAATTCTTCTAAGTTTTTTCCTCTTAATACTGATTCTGCAAAAAAGCTTAAATAATCATTTATTACCATAAAGTCTCCTGCAACATATTCTTTATTCACTCCTCCTGCAGCATTAGTTATTATTAATTTTTCTATTCCTAATAGTTTAAAAACTCTTTCTGGAAAAGTAGTTTCTTTTAAGTCATATCCTTCGTAATAATGAAATCTTCCATTCATTGCTATTATTGCTTTTCCATTAAGTTTTCCAATTATTAGTTCCCCAGCATGTCCTTCTACTGTAGATACAGGAAAATTTGGTATTTCGTTATATTTTATTACTATCTTTTCTTCAAATTCATCTTTTAATACTCCTAATCCAGACCCTAATATAATTGCTATCTTAGGATTTAAACTTCCTATTTTCTCCTTTATATAATTTGCACTTTCTTGATATTCTTCATAACTAAACATACTATTCTCCTTTCTTATCTCTCATCTAATTCAATGTCTTCTGTTTCATAACTGTCTTTTTCTTCGTTATAATGATATATTGTTTCTTTTTTATCTGTTTTTACTACAAACTCATCATTTGAATTAATGTATACATATTTATTGCTTCCATTTGGATATGGTATTGATATACTTGTAACTGGTTCGTCTGTCGTTTTTATACTATCAGATAACTCTTTTATTGCTTTTTCTCGTTCTTCCTTAATTAGTTCATTATCTATAAGTTCTGCTCTCTCGTTTAATAGTTTACTTCCCAATGGATGGAACACTAAAGGTAATGCATTTCCTCTATCACATAAGTTTAACACAAGATCTGAAGGCTTTTCGCTTTTAGAAATATTAGCATAAGCTTTTAATTTTTGTATTTGTTCCCCATTTATTTTTATATACTCATTTGGCTTTGTTGAAAATATGTATGCTTTACCATTAAGTGTTAACATGCAAAATCTATTTTTGACTTTATTGTCTGGATTCTCAAAATCTAATACATTTTTTATTATACTATCTTCTGGAATATCTTTGCTGTTTACAAAACAATCATATCTAGTTATTTTACTATACTCTTCTTTTTTTAATACTTCTTTTAATAAAAGCCTACTATAATACATAACAAAATCAGCATGTCCCTTTATGTTGTCTCTATGGTTAAAATAATCAAAAATCCAATCTATTTTAGCTTCCAGCTCTTCATCACTTGTCATGTTTTTATATTTCTTATCTATTTCGGATTTTGCTTGTTCTTCTGCTTCTTTTGTAGCCATTCCGTTTTTCCAATTCTAGTTTTGTAGTAGCCCATTCGTTTTCAGCCATTATTTGCTTGAAATTTAAAAACTCATCTTTTATTTGTTGAATTACAGTATTCATATACATGTTTTGTTGTTTGTATCCTAAATTAGTATCTATTTTATCTAATGTTTCTTCATCTAAAAAGCTAATATTTTCAAGACTTTTTCCATCTGTTGTAAAACCTTTTTCAAATTTTTGGTATCTTCTTTCATAATAGGCTTCAGATGCAAAATCAGGTGTCTTCATTCCGGTTTGAATATTTTCCATATCCTCTAAATAATTTACAATATATTGCTTTCCACTCTTAGTTGTTATTAATACATCTGTGTGTTTAAACATATCTGTATCGCAAGATACTGTTTGTGCATTAATTCCATTTTCCTGTAAAATTTCTGCTACCATCTCGCAAAGTGGCTTACACACAGTTGCAACGCTTCCTTTTTTATCTTTTAAATTTTGTTCTACTATTTCTTTATTAATTGAATTTCTATATGCATTGGCTTTACCCTTAAGATTTCCTCCTGCATAAAAGAATTCCATATTTCTCTTTAATACTGGTAAAATCAAAATCTCTAGCTTTCTGGCCATAGCAATTTCTTTTTCTTCTTCTGTTAAATTCTTTTTTTCTTTTTCATTTAAATTTAATTTAATCATGGCTACTCCTTTGGTTTGTATTTTATCATAATTTTTTTTCCACTTCAATAATTTATTGAAAATGTACATAGATAATGTTATAATGCTTTTAAATTCAATTTTACAAAGGTGGTTTTATTATGAAAACAGCATTTATCTTACATGGTTTTAATGGTGATACAACATATACCTTTGGGCCTGCACTAAAAGATTTTTTAGAATCAAAAAATTATTCTGTAATTATGCCCAATTTTCCTATTCGTTCTGAAGCATCTTTTGAAAAATGGTCTAAGATCTTAGATAAATATAAAGATAAATTTAATACAGATACAATTGTTGTTGCTCATTCTATTGGAAATCCTTTCTTTTTAAAATACCTTTATAATAACAACTTAAAATCTAATTTATATGTTAGTGTAGCTGGCTTTTGTGATTTATTTAAAGTAGAAGGAAGAGAAGATTTAAATTCTGCATTTGTTAATTTTTCTGTTACAGACAATGAAATAAATTATTTAAAGAAATCCGTACCTTATAGATTTTCTTTATATAGTGATAACGACCATGTTATTCCTTTCAATATTCTAGAAAGCTTTATTTCCAAAATAGATAGCACACCAGTTTTTATAAAAGGGGTTGGTCACATGGGCAATAGAGATAATATATCTAGATTGACTCAGATCGAAGAAATTATAAACCAACTATATTAATCCAAATTTAAAAGACGCACAATGTGCGTCTTTTAAATTTATAATATTATACAAATTAGTCCTCCGCTTCCTTCATTTATAATTCTTTCTAATGTTTCTTGTAGTTTTTCTTGTGCGTCTTCTGGCATTCTAGAAAGTTTATTTTGTAAGCCCTCATTTACTAATTCGTGTAAGTTTTTACCAAATATGTTTGATTCCCAAATTTTTATTGGATCATTTTCAAATTCTGATAGCAAGTAATTTACTAACTCTTCTGATTGTTTTTCGCTTCCTACTATTGGTGATACTTCTGTTTCAATATCTGCTCTAATCATATGTATAGAAGGTGCTTTTGCTCTTAATCTTACACCAAAGCGAGAACCTTGTTTTACCATTTCTGGTTCATCTAGTATTAATTCCTCTATAGTTGGAGTTACAATTCCATATCCTTTTTGTTTTACTTCTTCTAATGCAACTGCAACTTTATCATACTCTTTTTTTACACTTGCTAAATTAGAAATTGTAGAGAATAAATCTGCCTCGTTTTGAACATCTACTCCTGTTATTTCTGTTAGTACTTGGTAAAATAGTTCTTCTTGTAATGTGATTTCTAAACTTACAGATCCGTTTCCTAAATTTATTTCTTTTATTGTTGTTTGTTTAACTATTTCTGTACTATTTATTTTTTCTATTCCAACATTTATATTCTTTACTGCATTTGTATTCTTAAATGCTTCTTTTATATTTGTATATAATTCTTGTTTTAATGGATGCTCATCATCCAATCCATCTACCCAACCTGGGAAATTTAAATTTATTCTTTCAACTGGAAATTCATATAGTATTTTTCCAAATATATCGTTAACATCTTCCATGTTTAAATTTGTAGAGTCAGTTGGAATTACTGCTACTTGATACTTATCCTCTAGTGCTCTTGATAGTTCTTTTGTATAATCTGAATATGGATTATTTGTATTTAATACAATTACAAATGGCTTATTAAGTTCTTTAAGTTCTTTTACCACTCTTTCTTCTGCTTCTACATAATCTTCTCTTGGAATTTCTGTTATACTTCCATCTGTTGTAACAAGTATCCCTATTGTAGAATGTTCTGTAATTACTTTTTTAGTTCCTATTTCTGCTGCAATCTCAAATGGCATCTCTTCATCTGACCATGGTGTTTTTACCATTCTTGGAACTTCATTTTCCATATAACCAAGTGCATTGTTTACTAAATATCCTACACAATCTACTAATCTGGTTTTTAGTTTTAAATTATCTCCAATTGTAATCTCCACAGCTTCATTCGGTACAAATTTTGGTTCTGTTGTCATTATTGTTCTTCCAGCAGCACTTTGTGGAAGTTCATCTCTTGCTCTTTCTCGTTTATGTGTATTTTGTATATTTGGTAAAACTACTAAATCCATAAAGTTTTTAATAAAAGTAGATTTACCAGTTCTTACTGGGCCGTACTACTCCAACATATATATCTCCATCTGTACGATTAGCAATGTCCTCATATATCTCTAGATTCTCCATACTAATATTCCCTCCTAAATAAAAATGTTTGTACAATTAAACTTTAATAAATGTATATTAGGAAAGAACAATTATTATTACACTTTTTTAATCTTTTTTTCCTTTTTCTTTTTTAGTCATATTCGCCATTTTATCTGCTTGCTCCTTTTGTTTTTCTAAAGGTAGCCACTGATATTCTGTGCATACAAATTCTCCATATTTTGTTGTATTTTCTTTTTTTAATTCATCCTCACTTTTTTTCATAGAAAAATCACCTCATAAAATAGTATTTCTCATTTTATGAGGTGATATTCATATTTATTCTTCTACACCCGTTGCAACAACAGTAACTTCCATTTCATCTTGTAATGACTCATCTATTACTGTTCCAAATATAATGTTTGCATCATCACTTACTTTATCATTTATCACTTGAACCGCTGTATTAATCTCTGTTAGGCTAAGATTCTCTCCTCCCCTTACATTAAAAATTACGCCTTTTGCATTATCTATTTTGTTTTCTGTTAAAGGATTATTTATTGCAGTTTTTACAGCATCTTCTAGTGTTTCTCCTTTTTCTGCTCTTCCTATTCCCATATATGCCTTTCCTGTATAACTAAAAATAGTTTTTATATCTGCAAAATCAATATTTATTTCTCCAACTGTTGTAATTAAATCTGTTATACTTTGTATTCCTTGTTCTAGAATACTATCTGCTATTTCGAATGCATCTTGTATTGTTGTTTTATTTCCTATAACTTTTAGCAATTTGTCATTTGATACAACAATTAAAGCATTAACATTATCTAGTAATTTTTTTGTTCCAATATCTGCTCTAATACTTCTTTTTCTACCTTCAAAAGTAAATGGTTTTGTTACAATACCAACTGTTAAAATATTCATTTCTTTCGCTAGCTCAGCTATTACTGGTATTGCTCCAGTTCCTGTTCCTCCACCCATTCCGGCAGTTAAAAATAGCATATCTGTATTTTCTAATATTTTTCTTATTTGTTCTCTACTCTCTAGAGCTGCTTTTTCACCTATAATCTCATTTGCTCCTGCTCCTAAACCATTTGTTGTTTGTTTTCCTATTTGCAATACATTTCTAGTATTTGCCCTTCTTAGTGTTCCTGTTTCAGTATTTAATAAGTATGTTTCTATATTTTGAACCCCATCATTTATAATTCTCATAGCAGCATTGTTTCCTCCGCCACCTACTCCTATAACTTTAACTTTTACAATATTTTCTTTATCTTTATACATATTCCTTCCGCCTTTCTTTTGCAATTATAATAAATCTAATACTAATTTTCAAGTTTTTATTAAAATATTGTAAAAAGATTGCATTAATATGCAATCTTTTTATCACACTCAATTATTATAATTTTCTAAATACTCCTCCAACAACACCAAGTATTTTACAATCTGGTACTATTATTGGATCCATTGTACTATTTTCCGGTTGTAATCTTATATAATCTTTTTCTTTATAGAATGTTTTTACTGTTGCTTCATCTTCTATTAATGCTACTACTATTTGACCATTTCTTGCACTATTTTGTCTTTTTACTAGTATGTAATCTCCATCTAGAATTCCTGCTTCTATCATACTTTCTCCACGCACTGTAAGCATAAAGCTTTCGCTGTTTCCAACAAAATCAATTGGAATCGGAAATGTGTCTGTTACATTTTCTACTGCAAGTATTGGTGCACCTGCTGTTATTTTTCCTATAACTGGAACATCAACTAATTCTCTTCCATTGTATAGAGGCTTTGGAGAAGGTTTTTCGTTATCTGCAAGTCCTCCTTTTAATACTCTTAAAGTTCTTCCTTTTTGGTCTTCTTTTTTAATATATCCTTTTTTAGTTAATTTTGCCAAATATCCATGAACTGTTGCTGTTGAACTTAATCCAACTGCTTTTCCTATTTCTCTTACTGATGGTGGGTATCCTTTTTCATTTATTTGTTTTTCTATAAATTTTAGTATAGCTCTTTCTCTTTTATTTAAGTCAGTCATTTCTTCTTTACTCACTATTAATCACTCCCGAAAATCTATTTGCCTATATAGTATCATAAGTTTTTTTAGTTGTCAAACAAATTTTTGGATTTTTTTAATCAAACCATTCCATTTCCCAATCCATGAATTTTACTGTGTCTCCTTCTTTTATTCCCATTTGTTTTAATCTATCTTCTACTCCTAAAAATCTAATACTTTTTTGGAAATAATATAAAGATTCATTATCTTCTAAGTTTGCTCTTCTTAGTATTTTTTCTATAGCTGGGCCATCCACAATATATACACCATTTTCTATTCTTACATTAAATCCTTCTTCTTCTTTCTTTAATGTATATACTTTCTTTTCTTCAACTTCTTCTACATCTTCTTTTGGTAAATCTTTTAGTACTTTTGATACATGTGTAAATAGTTCTTTTAATCCTTCCCCTGTTGCTGCTGATATTTTAAATATTTCTATATTTTTTTCTTTTGCTAGTTTTTCTAATTGCTCATATAATGTTTCATCTTGCATTGCATCTATTTTGTTAGCCACTATTATTTGTTTTCTTGTGCTTAATTTTTCACTATATTTTTTTAATTCTTTGTTTATTGTATTAAAGTCATCTACTGGATTTCTTCCTTCTGAGCCAGAAACATCAATAACATGTAGTAAAAGTCTTGTTCTTTCTATATGTCTTAAAAATCTTAAGCCTAATCCTGTACCTTCGCTTGCACCTTCTATAATTCCTGGTATGTCTGCAAGTACAAAGCTATCTCCAAATTCTGTTTTTACAACTCCTAAATTTGGTTCTAATGTTGTAAAATGATAATCTGCAATTTTAGGTCTTGCTGATGTTACTCTTGAAAGTATTGTAGATTTTCCAACACTTGGGAAACCTATAAGTCCAACATCTGCTAGTAGCTTTAATTCTAATATTACTTCTTTTTCTATTCCTTTTTCTCCATCTTGTGCAAATCTTGGAGCTTGTCTTGTTGATGTTGCAAAATGTGAATTTCCTTTTCCTCCTCTTCCTCCTGGAAGTATTAACTCACATTGTCCTTCTTTAGATAAATCTGCAATTAACTCTCCTGTTTCTGCGTCTTTTACAACTGTTCCAATTGGTACTTTAATATATAAATCTTCTCCAGATTTTCCGAAAGCATCTATTTCCACTTCCGTTTTGACCATTTTCTGCTTTATATTTTTTATTATACCTAAAATTTATTAATGTATTTGAATCCGGGTCAACAATAAAATATACGTCTCCACCCTTTCCGCCATCTCCACCGTCTGGTCCTCCTGCTGCTACATATTTTTCACGTCTAAATGTAACTGCACCATTTCCTCCGGTTTCCTGATTTAATTATTATTTTTGTGTAGTCTATAAACATAAATTCTCCTTATAAAATTCCAATTTTATTTTTTACATCTTCTAATGTTTTTGATGCTAGTTTTCTTGCATTTTCTGCTCCTTGTGTATATACTTTTTCTAAATATTCTTTATCATTTAAAATTTCTTTATACTTATCTTGGATTGGTTTTAGTTTTTCTATAACTGAATTTGCAACTGCCATTTTAAAATCTCCATATCCCTTTCCTTCGAACTCTTTTTCTATTTCTTCCATTGTTTTATTTGTAATTGCTGAATATATTTGCATCAAGTTACTTACACCTGGTTTGCTCTCTGGATCAAATTTTACTTTATTTTCTGAATCTGTTACTGCTTTTTTAAACTTCTTAAGAATTACTTCTGGTTCGTCTTCTAAAAATATTACGTCATTTAAATTTGTTGCACTTTTACTCATTTTACTTTCTGGATCTTGAAGTCCCATAATTCTTGCACTTGATTTTCTTACATATGCATCCGGTATTACAAATGTTTTTCCATATAGTTTATTAAACCTTTCTGCAATATCTCTTGTTATTTCTAAGTGTTGCCTTTGGTCTTCTCCTACTGGAACTAAATCCGCCTGATAAAGCAATATATCTGCTGCCATTAATGCTGGATATGTAAATAATCCGGCATTGATATTATCTGCATGTTTTGCTGATTTATCCTTAAATTGAGTCATTCTTGATAATTCTCCCATATATGTATAACAATCTAATATCCATCCTAATTCTGCATGTTCCTTTACTTGTGATTGTATAAATATTGTATTTTTATCTGGATCTAATCCTGCTGCAATATAAATGGCAAGTATCTTTAAAGTATTATTCTTTAATTCTTCTGGGTTATTTCTAATTGTAAGAGAGTGAAGATTTGCTATCATATAATAACAGTCATATTCTTCTTGCATTTTTACCCAATTATCTATTGCCCCCAAATAGTTTCCTAGTGTTAGTCTTCCAGTTGCTTGTATTCCACTTAATATTATTTTTTTACTCATATACATCACTCCTAGTTATTAATCGATTTATATATTATATATTATTTTTTTTATTATTACAACAAAAAACTCTTCAATATGTTTGAAGAGTTTTTACTATTAATTATTTTCTTCTTGGTAAACACTTACTTGTTTTTTGTCTTTACCTTTTCTTTCGAACTTAACTTTTCCATCTACTACTGAATATAATGTATCGTCACTACCTTTTTTTACATTAATTCCTGGATGTATTTTTGTTCCTCTTTGTCTTACTAATATATTTCCTGCTAGAACGAATTCTCCGTCTGCTCTTTTTACACCTAAACGTTTTGACTCACTATCTCTACCGTTCTTAACACTACCTTGACCTTTTTTATGTGCCATCTATAATTCACTCCCTTCACGTTTCTCTACAATCTATCTTTTTTATTTGCTACTATGCTTCTGCTTTTTCTTCTTTTTTTGTAGCTGTTTTCTTTGCTGTTGTAGCTTTAGTTGTTGTTGCTTTTTTTGCTGTTGTAGTTGTTTTTGCTGCTGGTTTTTCAGCTGTTTCTGCTTTTTCAGCTTTAGCTGCTGCAGTTTTTATTGATGTTATTTCAACTTTTGTATAAGGTTGTCTATGTCCTTGTTTCTTTCTTTCATTCTTTTTAGCTTTCATTTTGAAAACGATAATTTTTTTACCTTTTCCATGAGCTACTACTTTACCTTCTACTTTAACACCTTTTACGTAAGGGTTACCAACTTGTACTTTTCCATCATCAGATACTAATATTACTTTATCAAAAGTAACTTTTTTTCCTTCTTCTGCATCTAATTTTTCAAAAAATACTACGTCTTTTTCTTCTACTTTGTATTGCTTTCCACAAGCTTCAATTACTGCGTACATTCTTTATACGACCTCCATTTTTCTAATACTCGCTAAGATTACAACTTAGGTAACTATTATATTAATAGTATTTAAACCTAACTTATGCGGCTTACAGATGAATATTTTACCATAGCTTGCGCCATTTGTCAAACATTATTTTAATTTCATTGAAAGAAGTTTTGATATTCCGTTTTCTTCCATTGTTATTCCATACACAGTATCTGCTGCTTCCATTGTTCCTTTTCTATGTGTTATAACTAAAAACTGTGTTGTTTGTGTGAATTTTTTTAGGTATTCTGCAAATCTGTAAACATTAACATCATCTAGAGCTGCCTCTATTTCATCTAATACACAGAATGGTGCCGGATTGATTTTTAATATTGCAAATAGCAACGCAATTGCTGTAAATGCTTTTTCTCCTCCTGATAGAAGAGTCATGTTTTGAAGTTTTTTTCCTGGTGGTTGTGCTTCTATATCTATTCCACATTCTAGTATGTTCTCTTCGTCTGTAAGTTTAAGCTCTGCTTTTCCTCCACCAAATAGTTCACTAAATACTTCTCCAAAATTTTTATTTATTACTTTAAATTGTTTTTCAAATTGTTCTTTCATTATTTTTGTCATGTCTTGAATTACTTTTTTTAGTTTACTGCTTGAGTCTTCTAAATCCAATCTTTGCTCACACATAAAGTCATATCTTTCTTTTGTTTGTTTATATTCTTCAATTGAATCTACATTAATACTTCCTAAATTTCTTATCTCATCTCTTAGGTGCTTTACTCGTTTTGTAGTTTCTGCTACATTGTCTGGCTTTTTGTATTCTTCTGCTACATTATTTGGTGTTATTTCGTAATCTTCCCACATTTTATTTATTATTTGTTCTAATTCATATTCTATTTTAGATTTTTTAACTTCTTGTTTTGTTATTTGTGCTTTTAAGTCTTCTATTATTTTAAACTTATTTGTAATTTCTTCTTCTGTTTTAGTAAGCTCTTCATTTTTAGAAATTCTTTCTTTCTTTAATTCTTCTACCTTTTCTCCACTAGTGCTTACTTCTTGTTTCATTTGCTCTATTTGTTCATTTAGTCTTAGAATTTCCTCTTCTAAATTTTTGTTATCTTCTACAATTTTTTCTCTTAATTGTTTCTTGTTTTCTATGCTTGTTTTATTGTTTTGAATATCTTGTTCTATTCTTGCAACAATTTCGTCTATTGAGCTATTACTCTCATCAAATGAACTAACTGATATTTTTAAGTTTGTTATATCAAAATTTAAGTCATCTATGTATTTTTGAGTATCTTTATTTTTGTCACTAAATGCTGTTATTTCTTTTTGTAGTTCTTCATTTTCTTTTTCTAATACTTCAATTTCTTGTTGTAATTTTTCTGCTTCTTCTTTGTTGTTTTTCTTGTCTTCTCCTATTTGAGAAAGTTCTTTTCTTAGATTTGCAAGCTTGTTTTCTAGTTTAGTAATATTTTCTTCTATTGATACAACTTTTTGTTTTTCTGTTGCATACACAATTTCTGTGTCTTGCATAATATGTTCTAGTCCCATTACTTCTTCAATAACATCTTCTTGCGATTTCTCGTATTCTTCTTTTTGTTGTTCCAATTCTTCTATTTTTTTATTTAATTTTTTGATGTCTTTTTCTAGTTCTTGTATTTGGCTTGTTCTTCCTATTATGTTATTTGTTTTTACTGTAGTTGATCCACCTGTTATTGCTCCGCTTGGATTAATTACATCACCTTTTAGTGTAACTATTCTAAATGAATATTTATTCTGTCTTGCAAGTATTATTGCTGTTTCCATGTTGTCTACAATTACAGTTCTTCCAAGTAAATTTAATATTATTTCTTCATATTTTTTATCTACCTTTACTAAATCTGCTGCAATTCCTATTACTCCACTTAAATTGTTTTTTATTAATTTATCTACTCTTTTTCCTTTTACAGAAGCTATTGGTAGGAATGATGCCCTTCCTAGATTATTTTTTCTTAAATGTTCGATTAGTTTTTTAGCATCCTCTTCTGTATCTGTAACTATGTTTTGAAGTGTTTGTCCAAGTACAGTTTCTATTGCTGTTTCATATTCCTTTGGAACAGTTAATATGTTTGCCAAAACTCCATGCATACCTTTTTTTAGGCTTGCATCTTTATCACAATCTAGCAATAGAGATTTTACACTTCTTATATATCCTTCTTTTTCTTTTTCCATGTCACTTAGGAATTTTAATTTTGAGTCTTTTATTCTTAATTCTGTAGAAAGTGTATTTATTTTGTCTTGGTATTCTTTTGATTTTGCAATACTTGCTTCTCTTTTCTCGTTTATTGCTTCTAATTTTCTGCTTGCTTCATTTCTTTTAGCTTCTATTTCATAAAATGTTTTAGATATCTCATCTTTTTCTAATCTTTTTTGATCTAATTCTGATATTGTATCTGATATTTCATTTTTTACTACTTTTTCTCTTTTATCTAAATTCTCATAATTTACTTCTTGTGTATTAATTTGTGTTGCTTTTTCATATTTTGAATCTACATTGCTTTCTACTTTCTTTTTTTGCTCTTCTATTTGTTTTTCTTCTGATGATAGTTTTTTAGATATCTCTTCTAATTCTTTCTCTTTTTCTTCTAATTCTTTTGCAAACTTTTCTCTGTTAGATGATAAATTTAGTTTTTTCTCTAATCTTTGTGTCTTTTCTTCTTCTAACTCTTTTACTCTATTAGTTACTTCCTCAATCTCTTTTAAATATCTTTCATAATTCTCTTTGTTGTTTGATATTCTTTCATTTGCAAGGTTTATATCTGAGTTGATTTGTTCTTGTTTTTTGCTTGTTTCAAAGCCTAAGTTTTGAGTTTCTTCTATCTTTTCTGTTATCTCATCTATCTTAGTCTTTAATTCTTCTTTTAAGTTTTGCATTTCTTGCATCTTTTTTTCTTCATCTTGTTGTTGGGCTACAAATATGTCCATATCTTTTGTAATTTCTACTAATTTTTGTTTATAATTGTCTATGTTAAATAGGAATAGTCCTATTTCTATTCCTTTTAATTCTTCTCTTAAATCTAAGAATTTCTTAGCTTTTTCTGATTGTTTTTTTAATGGTTCAATATTTGCTTCTATTTCTGCTAAAATATCATTTATTCTGAGTAAATTTAATTTTGTTTGTTCAAGTTTTTTCTCTGATTCTGCTTTTCTTACTCTATATTTTACAATTCCTGCTGCTTCTTCAAAAATTGCTCTTCTATCTTCTGATTTATTACTTAAAATTTCATCTATTTTTCCTTGTCCTATTATAGAATAACCATCTTTTCCAATTCCTGTGTCCATAAATAATTCCAAAACATCTTTTAATCTACATGGTGTTTTATTTATGTAATAACCAGATTCTCCATTTCTATATATTCTTCTTGTAACTGTAACTTCTGAATATTCTATTGGTAATTTTCCATCAGTATTATCAATTACTATTGAAGCTTCTGCAAATCCTAATGATTTTCTATTTTGAGTTCCAGCAAATATAATATCTTCTGACTTTGAACCTCTTAGGGATTTCATGCTTTGCTCTCCAAGAACCCATCTAATACTATCAGAAATATTACTTTTTCCAGAACCATTTGGTCCTATTACTGTTGTAATCCCTGGCATAAATTCTAATACTGTTTTATCTGCAAATGATTTAAATCCTTGCAACTCTAATCTTTTTAAGTACATGTTTTCCACCTTTTTTTCTTACTTAAACAAAAGGAGATTTTTCCCCTTATTTATATACTAGGAAATTTCTCATTTCCTAGTATATAAAAATGCTATAATCGCTATTGCCTTTGAGATTTCTTACAATATTTATTTACAGCTTGTACAACTTGTAATCTTCTTTCTTCACCTAACTTATCATCCTCAGAATAAACGCTAGGAGCATTTGGAAGCCCAGCTAAATAAGTTGCTTCATAAAATGTTAAATTTTTGGGAGACTTATTAAAGTAGCCATAAGAAGCATCATGTATTCCAGTGTAACCATTTCCAAAGTAAATAATATTTAAATATAATTCTAGGATTTCATCCTTTGAATAATTTTTTTCTAAATCAAATGCAACAAAAATCTCTGCAAATTTTCTTATTGGTGATTTTTCCTGAGTGAAATATAATATTCTGCCAACCTGTTGAGTAATAGTACTTGCACCATATGTAATGGAAGAGCTTTTTATATTAACATATGTTGCCCTTAACATAGATATAATATCAATTCCTTTATGAGAATAAAATCTATGGTCTTCAACGGCAACAACAGCATTTTTATAATCTTGTGATATATCTTCTAATTTTACATAGTTTTCTTTAGATTTGATTTGCTCAACTGCGTTAGTTAGACTTAGCTTATCTGTTGCAGATTTATATTTTAAATAACCCAAACCAGCACATACTGAAAAAACAAAAATTAATATAATTAAAATCCAAAGTATCAATTTAAAAATAAATTTTTTCATAAATTCACCACCCTGATTTTGTAACTATTATACAATATTAAGAAAAATGAATCAATAATTGAGATAGGAGAATTCTTAAAACATATTGAAACAACATAAAAAAATGTGATATAAGTAATATAACAAATGGCAAAGAGGTAATAAATATGCAAAACAAAGCAATTGCAATATTTGGAGGAAGTTTTAATCCACCGCTTAATTCACATTTAGAATTAGCAAAACAAATAATTGAAAACTGTGACTATATAGAAAAAGTTATATTTGTGCCAGTAAGCACAAAATATAACAGAAAAAGTAACTTAATAGAAGACGCGCATAGATATAATATGCTTAAATTAATGTGCAATGAAGAAAAAAAACTAGAGGTGTCTGATATAGAGCTGAGCTATGGAAGACAGCTATACACAATAGAAACTTTGGACATATTTAAAAATAAATATCCAGAGTATGATATATATTTTATTATGGGAACAGATAACTTAAAGGATTTGCACACATGGATGGAACCAGAAAAAATATTGAAGTATTATAAAGTAATTGTACTAGAAAGAGATGGGGACAATTTAGAAGAAATAATTGAAAGTGAAGAGCTATTAAGAAAAAATAAAGAATCAATAATAAAAATAAAAAAAATAAAGCCTATAAAATTAAGCTCAACAGAGATTAGAGAAAAAATAAAAAACGGAGAGAATGTAGAAAGCTTTTTCAAAAAAGAGGTTTTAGAGTATATTGATAAAAACAGACTGTATAAGTTGTAATTTCATGAAGTACGAAGTGTGATGTGAGAAGCACAATTCTCACATCACATTTTATGCTAAAATTCAATAAATTTATAAACTGCTTCTGCAAAACCACCTTTTTCAACTGGATTTTCAGTTGTATATTTTGCAACATTTTTTAATTCATCATAGCTATTGGCAACAGCAACACCAATTCCAGAGTTTTTAACCATGTCCAAATCATTTAAATTATCTCCAATAGCTAAAACTTCGCTGTTATCAATTTTTAAGTAATTTTTTAAAATATTTAATGCAGTATCTTTATTTATATTTTTGGGCGAAATATCTAAATATTCATATTCTTTGTTTATAATGCTATCTTTATATTCACCATATTTTCTTATTGTTATTACAGAGATATCTTCTTTTTCTAAGATTTCATCTTTTATTTTAGATAAATCTTTTTCAGCAGAAATAATCAATTTGCATACTTGAGGCTTGTTAAATAATAAGTATTGGTTGATATCAGGTACTATTGTAATTTTTAAAGAACTATCATAAATTTTGCTTTGTTGTAATCTATAATTTCGTAAATCCATATATTGCAAGCTTTCTGTTATAATTTCAGTGTCTGTATATAAGTGAACATGTAAGTGATTTTCTTTTGCAATAGAAATACAAGAACTAATTTGTTCTGAAGTTAATAATTGTTTATAGATTTCTTCACCTGTCTTTAAATTTATAATTTCATTTCCATTACCAAAAATACCATAACTAGCATTAAATTTTGAACACATTCCTTTTACAATAGGATATGTTTTACCAGTACAAATTACAAAATCTATATTTTTTTGATTTAAATCATTTATGGCCTTAAAGTTGTTTTCGTAAATTGAGCCAGCTTTATCGATTATAGTTCCATCTAAATCACTAGCAACTAATTTAATCATATTTTTTACCTCCAACAACTCTATTATACCATATACTGGCAAAATAGTAAAGAAAAACAACCAAATTTTATGTAAACAGAGCCTTTCTTGAAAAAACAAGAAAGGCTCTTGGCTTATCAAGCTTTTTTTACCCAATATCCCTTTGGGGATTTTGTAAGTATGTACCCAAGTAGAATTAATTGAGCTTCTAGGGCACTAGCTTGACATGGAGACAGATTCCCAATAAAACAAGATTCACCACGATCGAACAATGAGAAATTGGAAGGAGAAATAACAAAATCTATTATTTCTTCAACCCGCTCTTGAGGTGAAAAGTGTGATGATGAGAAGTTTGACAGTTCAAACATTTTAATTCCTCCATTTTTAAGTTATGGTTTTACCAGCAACACATATAATACCATAAAAAGGAAAAAGTGTCAACATAAAGTAAAACCGACCCTGATTAACAAAGTCGGTTTAAGGTTTTTAATTACCATTCGAGATAAGAATGATATATTCCGCGAACAATCTTAAAGCCATTGAATGCAAGCCATTCATCAACAAGAGGAGAATGCTCAAATCCAGTGAGGCACATTCTTAAATCACCCTCTTTCGCTTCTGAAATTGCTGCATTAATGATTTTGTCATAACACTTTTCTTCGTGTTTTGACATATCCTTATCTGGACGTGACGGTATACATCTTTTAGGATGCAGGGCTAATGACCGGATCCATAAAGCCGTATTTCCATAACAGGTTTCTATATAAGGCTCGTCTGGATAAAGTTTGTTCTTTTTCAAAATAAAACCTCCTAAAAATTTGTAAACATAATTATATAATTTGAAGAATTAAAAGTCAAGCAATACATCAAGTTATGTAAATTATTAATAATATTACTTGATAAAAAACTATCTTTATAATATAATACAACCAAAAGAAAGAGAGAGTAAAATGTCAAATTTTGTGCACTTACATGTCCATAGTGAATTTAGTTTATTGGATGGAGCAAATAGAATAAAAGATTTACCAGCAAGAGCAAAAGAATTAGGAATGGATTCTATTGCTCTTACTGACCATGGGGTTATGTTTGGGGTAGTGGATTTTTATAAAGAATGTAAAAAACAAGGTGTAAAGCCTATTATAGGATGCGAGGTATATGTTGCTCCAAGAACAAGATTTGATAAAGAGCCTAATATAGACAACCATTATTATCATCTTATTTTGCTTGCAAAAAATGAAACAGGATACAAGAATTTAACGCACTTGGTATCGATGGGATTTACAGAAGGTTTTTATTATAAACCACGTATAGATTATGAAATATTAGAAAAATATCATGAAGGACTTGTGTGCTTAAGTGCATGCCTTGCAGGAAATGTAAATAGAGAAATTTTAAACAATAATATAGAAAAAGCAGAAGAAGTTGCTTTATGGCATAAAAATCTATTTGGAGAAGATTACTATTTAGAAATACAGCCAAATGGACTTCCAGAGCAGGTGTTAGTAAATCAAAAATTAATAGAAATGTCAAAAAAATTAGATATTCCGTTAGTTGCAACGAATGATTCGCATTACTTAAAAAAAGAAGATGCATACAATCACGAAGTTTTACTTTGTATACAAACAGGTAAAAAGATGACAGACGAAGATAGAATGCGTATGGGAGCAGACGAATTCTATGTAAAATCACCAGAAGAAATGGCAGAGTATTTTAAAAATGTTCCAGAAGCAATAGAAAATACAGTAAAAATAGCAGAAAAATGTAATTTGGATTTTGAATTTGGTAATACAAAACTTCCAAACTATGAAGTGCCAGCAGAATTTGCAACACATACAGATTATTTTAAAAAACTTGCAAAGGATGGACTTGCAAGAAGATATGGAGATAATCCAAGTGATGAAATAAAAGAACGTTTTGAATATGAATTATCTGTAATAGAAAAGATGGGATATGTAGATTATTTCTTGATTGTATGGGATTTTATAAATTATGCTAGAACACAAGGAATAGCAGTAGGGCCAGGACGTGGTTCTGGAGCGGGTTCAATTGTTGCGTATGCTTTAGGAATTACAGATATAAATCCAATAAAATATAATTTACTTTTTGAAAGATTTTTAAACCCAGAAAGAATAAGTATGCCCGACTTTGACGTAGATTTTGACTACGAAAGAAGAGGGGAAGTAATAGATTATGTTGGTAGAAAATATGGAAAAGACCATGTTTCTCAAATAATAACATTTGGAACAATGTCTGCAAGAATGGTAATAAGAGATGTTGCAAGAGCTTTAGATGTTCCTTATGCGGAAGCGGATAAACTTGCAAAAATGGTTCCAAATGAACTTCATATTACAATAAAAAAAGCATTAGAGCAAAATAGAGAATTTGGAAATCTATATGAACAAGATGAGCAGACAAGAAAATTACTAGATATAGCAATGGGATTAGAAGGACTTCCAAGACAGGCTTCAACACATGCTTGCCGGGATAGTAATTACAAAAGATCCTGTAATAGACTATGTGCCTCTATATGTAAACGAAGGCACAATATCAACACAATATATAATGACAACTCTAGAAGAACTAGGTTTATTAAAAATGGACTTTTTAGGGCTTCGTACACTTACAGTTATTTCTGATACAATAAAATTAGTAAAAAAGTGTAGGGGAATAGATGTAAAAATCGATAAAGAAATGAATGACAAAAAGGTATTTGAAGAGACTTGGCAAAGTGGAAATACATCAGGTGTATTCCAATTCGAGAGCCAAGGCATGAGAAACTTTATGAAGGAACTAAAACCAGATTGCTTAGAAGATATAATTGCAGGTGTTTCTTTGTACAGACCAGGGCCAATGGATCAAATACCAAGATATATAAAAAACAAGCTTAATCCAGAACATAGTGAGTACACACATCCAAGTTTAGAGCCAATATTAAATGTAACTTATGGATGTATGGTATACCAAGAACAAGTTATGCAAATAGTTAGAGATTTAGCTGGCTATTCTTTAGGAAGAGCCGATCTAGTAAGACGTGCCATGGGAAAGAAAAAACTAGATGTAATGGCAAAAGAAAGGGAAAACTTTATACATGGACAAACAGATGAAAACGGAAATGTAATAATTCCTGGCTGTGTTAGAAATGGAATAGATGAAAAATCTGCAGATAAAATATTTGACGAGATGGCTGAGTTTGCAAAATATGCATTTAATAAATCACATGCAGCAGCATATGCTGTTGTAGCGTATGAAACAGCATATCTAAAAACATATTATCCACCAGAATTTATGGCGGCAACATTAAATAGTTTTTTAGGAAATTTAGATAAAGTTCCAGAATATATAGATGAATGTAAAAGGCTAAAAATAGAAATTTTAAAACCAGATATTAATAAAAGCTATACAAAATTTGCAGTTTATGGAGATAAAATAAGGTTTGGACTTCGGAAGCGTAAAAAATGTTGGAACAGCTGTAGTTGATACTATTGTAAAAAATAGAAAACAAAATGGAGAGTTTAAAAGCTTTACAGACTTTTGCGAAAGAATGCAAGGAGAATCTGTAAATAAAAAATGTATAGAAAGCTTAATAAAAGCAGGAGCTTTTGATGAATTTGAACAAACAAGAAGTACACTTTTAGCATCATTTGAAACAATAATAGATACAATAAATGATACATCAAAAAAAACAATGCAAGGTCAAGTTACAATGTTTGATTTAGGAAAAACAGAAGATGAAAAAATAGAAAACATGAAATATAAATTTACAACATTAAAAGAATTTGACGAAAAAGAGTTATTATCAATGGAAAAAGAAATGCTTGGAATTTATATATCTGGACATCCATTAGAAAAGTTTAGAAAGAATATAGAAAAAGTTGCAACAATTAATACACTTCAAATGATACAAATGAAAGAGCAAAATGATTTTAGCCAAGATGGAAAACCAGTAAAATATGTTGGAATAATAAATTCTATAAAGAAAAAATATACAAAGAAAAACACTTTAATGGCATTTATGACAGTAGAAGATTTATATGGAAGCACAGAGATAATAGTATTTGATAGTTGCTATAGTAAGGCACAAAATATTTTATTAGAGGAAAATATAGTGCTAATAGAAGGACGTTTAAGCATAAGAGAAGATGATGATGTAAAAATAGTTGCAAATAGTATAACAGAATTTAACGAAAACACAACAATAAATAATGAAGTGGCAGGTCATGAATTTACTAAAAGACAGACTACAAATAGTATAGGAACAAATGAAACTGTTCGACCTAAAATGATAATAATAAATATAACAAATTTATCAGAAGAACAAAAATCAAAATTAAGAGGAGCAATAAAATTCTTTTCAGGAGATAGAAATAATATAGCAATAAGTGTAAAAAATGAAGATAAAATATTACCATGTGGAGCAATATATTTAACAGAAGAAATTCTAAAACAATTTGAAGAGATAGTAGGAAAAGAAAATATAGAATTGTAAAAAAATTACAATTCTATATTGACAAAAACCAAACAAATGAATATAATAAAAATATAAAAGTTAGGAGAAGCTCAAGCCTTTAAGTGAGCACCATAAAAGAATTAAATAGGGGGCTAATAAAACATAATTTTATAGCCTCTTTTTTTGTGTACTATGAAATGAGAAATTTCCTAGTATATAAAAATGCTATAATTGCTATTGCCTTTGATACTTCCTCATTAAATTAGGAAACTCAAATCAGCGAGAAAAAAAGTGTGGCAAAGTCACTTTTATTGTTTCTAATTTTTTTGAATCTAAATAAATATTTCCAAGAAAACAATTAAAATAATTTTTATAAAATTGACACGTATAAAAAATACGTATATAATATATAGAAAGAGGGAA
>OLWN01000341.1_pt1 | contig 25741 bp, 31 predicted proteins | sample 1644151 | NCBI WGS metagenome assembly OLWN01 (sample SAMEA103958121, study PRJEB25191) | human gut metagenome
TAAAAACTAAATATAAAAATTATAATTTTATATGTACATGTACTTATATTTAATTTAAAATAGCTTAAATAACTATTTTTTTTATTTATGACGGGGGGAGTAGTATGGCGCCTGTAGCAGGCGCGGCACTATTTAGAAGTGTTAGTGTATGTTATATAGAGAGTTTGGGGTAGAGTATGATAAGTACTAATATATTAATTGATTATGTGTTGGGGGGGAAGAGTTTTGAAGAGTTTAGGGGAGTTTTGGATTATATAGGTATTATTAAGTGCTAAATTAAATGAAAATATATTATAAGGAGATTTTATATGAAAAAGCTAAATGAAGAATTATTTGTTAATGTAAAGAAAGGCTATGGTAAGGATTTAAAAGAAAAGTTTAAAAAGTTATTATTTGATATTAGTTTAGCTATTATTAAAGATGAGTATTTGGTTAATAATAGTGAGAAGTAGATTATGAGTAAGATAGTAGATTATAATGAGATATGTAATAAATTATTTGTTGATTATGAAGATATAATTGATAGATTTTTACTAATAAGGTTGAGAAGTAAGATATTTGATATAGCTATGTGTATTGTTAATGATACTTATATAGGTGGGGAATTGAGTGAGTGGTATTATAAAAGAAATAAAAAAGAGCTTAACATGTAGTAATGTTAAGCTTTTGTTTTTGTTATTTTGTTAAATGTTATTATTACATTTGTATTGAATAGTTTTTGCAATTTGTTTTGTATGATTTTTTGCAAAGCAAATTGTATAATTACAAGTTGTAGCTGCACAGACACAAATGCGCCAAAAGATACAAAACTCATTGCGACGATTCTACGCATTATTATGTCGTGTTTTGTTGAATTTGTAAATAGTTTTGAGAATTTTAATTCTAAATATTTTCTTCAACAAACATATTCTTTGTACTAACAATCTTACCATTTTTTATAGTTAATTCAATAACCCCTACTTCTTTATTATCTTTATTAGTAGCTATTATAGCAACAACACCATCATTAAATATTGAAATTGTTGAATACTTGCTGATTGTTAGGATATTAGTATCTGTAGAATACCAATCATATTTCAAACGAGAAGTGGGCTTACCATTAGTAATTATATAACATTGTAGCTGCTTATCGTTATTCTCTTTAATTTCAATAGCAAATGAACAATCATATAACTTATAATCAACCATTATATTTTTTTGATAATAATAAGTATATCCTTCTACTTCAAATAAAAAGTAATATATACCTGGTTCAATAGCATATAACTTACCATCTTTTTCAACAAACTTATCTTTATCATATTTAACATCAACATTATATACTTCATTTGTTAAAATATTAGTCAGTTGTGTTGGAATAATTACAGGATCTGATAATTTGCAAATATCATTACTAATTTCTTTAAAATACGGTAATACTTCTTTTTCTACATATAGTTTCTCAAATACTTTTTGAAATTCTTGGTATTTCCATTCCCCAGTCTCTTTATTAATAATTGAAAAAGTAAATTCTCTATCATAATAGCTTAAAAAAGAATCCCAACTAATACATTTAATTCCATAGTTATAACTTACATTTATATAGTACTCAAGCCATTTACTTCTTTCAATAATATTATTTTTATCACGAGAACCATATTCAGTCATCAAAACTGCAATATTATTGTCTAAAAATTTATCTTTAATATTTTTGAAATGACTGGTTAATTCAATTTGATATTCTGCTTTTTTATCATCCCAACTTGCTTCATCATATGTACTATCATGCACAAAACCAAAAGGGCCATAATAATGTAAACTAATAATAATATAATCATCATTAGGAACTTTGAAGTGCTTTAAAACTTCATCATTACTATTACCCCATATTGGTGTTATCAATAAATGTCTATATTTATTATTATATCCTTGACTCCTAATAATTTCTACAAACTCTTCATTTAATAAATTTAATATTAGTGCACCTTCTCTTGTATATCCATTAGTTATATAATCACGAGGTTCATTTAAAAATGAAAACATTAATCTTTCATCATAATCAATAAAATAATTACCTATTTGATCCCATAGTTTTTTCATAATTTCTACTGTTTTATCATATTGACAATAATTTAAACTACTCCAAGCATCTTCATAACTATCATATGAAGTGATAATAACATAAAAATTATATTCTAAAAGTGTATCGACTATCTTTTTAGTTACAATTAGTACATCTTCATCAATATCGTAATCTTCATTCATATACTCATACCAATTTATTGGAAGACTAACTATATTAAAACCACTTTGTTTTAATGTTTTTATCATCGGTTCTATATTACCATTTAAACTCTTATAATCATCATAATAATCTACAAAATTAAAGCCACCAGTTATATCTTTTATTAACTCAGTTGAAGATATTTTATTTATCGTTAATTTTTGATAAACAGCCTTATAAACAACATCATTTGTAACTGCCTCAATTTCTTTATCAAAACCAATGAATTCATAACCATCTTTATAAAATACAGGTGTTTGAGGAAATTCATTATATGCAAGATATTGTACTTCCTTTCCACTTATTAAAGTCCCTTCATCTGAATCAAAAGTAACACAATATATTTTATTTTCCTTAATTTGATAATCACATATTATACACTTTAATATTCTATTATTTAACTCATCCACATATTCTTCAAACCTATGAGAGATAATATCGATTGAACTTGATTCCAATACTTTGTGACAATTAATACACAACAACTCTTTTATTCCTTCGGTTTTACATGTAGGTTCTTGTAATATTGTCCATTTTAAATCATGGCCATTTTCACATTCATATTTGTCATCCGCATTGCATGAAATAAGTACAAACATTAAAATAATCATAATTATAATACCAATTTTACGCATAATTTATCCTCCATATAAAATATTTAATTAATTAGATTAGAACATTATTCTTTTTAGCTTTATTATATTATACATAATTTACACTAAAAATCAAATATCTCACTTTTTAAAACACAATTATTACATTACTAGAGATAAATATAAAAAAGAGCTTAAGAAATATGAACTTTGTTCATAATAATGTTAAGCTTTTGTTTTTGTTATTGTCATATGAAATAAATTTAACGAGAATATTTTGTATCATTTTGCCGAATTTATTTTGTATGATTTCAGTGTATTTTACTATTCTCTAACGAATGGTAATAAGGCCATATGACGTGCACGTTTAATTGCTACTGCAAGTTCTCTTTGATAAATCGCTTTAGTACCTGTAACACGACGTGGTAAAATTTTACCGCGGTCAGAGATAAATCTCTTTAATAAATCAGCATCTTTCCAATCTATCTTTTCAACTTTGTTGTCTGTAAAGTAGCAAGTCTTTTTACGTTTTCTAAAAGTTGCCATGTATATTTATCCTCCTAAAATGGTAAGTCATCATCTGTAATATCGAATTGATTTTTAATATCATCAAATGGATTATCAGATGGTTCAACTGGAGCTTGTTGGCGTGTTGGTTGAGAATATTGTTGATTTGGAGTTTGTGGTTGGTAACTACTTTGTTGTCTTGGTTCATATGATGAATAATCATTATATCCACCTTGAACGTTGCCACCATTTCTTGTTTCTAAGAAATGAACCATATCACAAATTACTTCTGTAGCCACACGATTTGAGCCATCAGTTGCTTGATATCTTCTGGTTTGAAGTTTTCCTTCAACACCAATCATTTGTCCTTTTTTAATAAAACGGGCAAGATTGTCAGCTTGTCTATTAAATGCAACGCAATTAATAAAGTCTGCTTCACGTTCGCCATTGTTGTTGTTTCCTATTCTATTTACCGCAATTGTAAATGCGACAAAGGAAACACCATTAGGTGAAGTTCTTAATTCTGGATCTCTAGTAATTCTTCCTACTAAAACCACTCTATTCATAATAACCCTCCTAATTATTCAGCAACAGTAATATGACGAATAACTGCTTCTTTGATATTAGCTAAACGTTCAAATTCTTTAACTGCTGCGGGTGTAGCATTTACGTTTAATAATACATAAAAGCCTTTCTTTTCACCAGCTACTTCGTAAGCTAAATCTCTTAAGCCCATTTCTTTAACGTTAAGAACTTCTGAACCATCAACTGTAAAAGCTTTTTCAAGTTCAGCCATTAAAGCCTTACGTGGTTCTTCCTCAACATTTGGGCGAATGATATACATTACTTCGTATTTTTTCATTCTTTCCACCTCCTTTTGGTCTATCGGCTTTTCACACAATTGAAAAGCAAGGATGATTACGCATAATCATACTACAATATTATACCATAATTTTTACTTTTTGTAAAGTAAAGTGGATTTAAGTTTTATTTACTAGCTTCCACTACTTTTTGATTCTTAATTTTCTTTATTAAATAATATATACCATATACAAGTAGACATGATAAATAGAAAATGATAATTACCACAAATGGATTAATTGCTTTAGGGATAAAACCAAATACAGGATCCTTTAAGAAAAACCAGTTGTAATCATGATCAGTTGATGAATATAAAAGATTCCCAAGGGTTGCCCATAATGCAATTCCTACTATACAGCAGGCTTCTTTATATACTTTTTTGATATCTAATGCAGTTTCTTTTAATAATAACGCTAAGCATCCATAAATGAAAACTAGGCCATGATATACAAATAACTGAATTACTTCATATGAAAATGCAGATTGACTAGAATTTAACGCTGTACCTGGAAATATCAACCACATTAATGGCGCAATTATTGATAAAACAACAACTGGAGTTTTAATTGGTTTTGCGAAAGAACAGTACTTAGAAAAAATAATTAGTGGGCACAATACTGTACAAATATGAAATGGAAATTTATCTAGTATTAATTCGCCATTTGCATCCATTGTGCCCCCATTATAAAATGGTTGAATAAAAAAATCTCCAAGATATACTACTAATACTAAGATACTAATTATTTTTAATAGTTTTTCTTTTTTGCTTTGTTCTTTTTTATTAAATAAAATGGTCAATAATACAATTGTTCCAATTATTAAAATCAAATATAGAATGTGATGCCATGAAAACATAGTCATCTTTGTAGCATCAGTTGCGGGATGTTCACCAAATATTTTTAAAAATAGTTTTCTCATTTTTCTTCTTTCCTTTTCTCTTTATTTTTATTAAAATTATAGTACCATCTTTCGGTATAATTTAAAAATATTACTTCATAAATATTTAAACATATAAAAAGAATAATTAATCCAACAAGACCAAGTGTTATGGAATTTACTCCAGGTTTATCAATCGGAAAATGTAATAAATACATAGCATTTACTTCTGGCAAGCCACAAGCTTTAAATAAAGTATTAATAATAGTTCCGATAATTATAAACAGTAATAAACCTAGCGTGGTACTAATTGTCACATTAAGAGCATTAATTTTCACATAACCTTGAGTAAGAATAAATAAAGTACCAAAAATCATTGTAGAGTGTGATAATAAACCCTTTAGGGAACCATAATCATAAAAATTAGGGTTTGAAATAAATATCTCGTTTGCGAAAAGACCAATTAAGCCACAGATAGTTCCTGCTATTGCTAAAAATTCTGTTAGACTACGATAAATAAATGTATCTTTGTTTTTAAGAAATGCGGTGATAAGTAAAAGCCACATGCAAATATTGCATGGGTATATTGGAAATAACATTGTATTTTCAACTACTGCTTTATTACCACTAAGATAGTCTACCCATAATGAACTATAATGCAGTACTACTGTTATGACAGCTGTACACTTCAAGATGTTGTCTTTATTTTTTTCTATAGTTATTTTAGTTTTACATATACATAATAGAATTATGATAATCACCATAACAGTACATGCAAAATATAATAATTCGTGCATATTATCACCCACCAGCATTTATACATATAATTTACCATATTTTGACTTTTTTTGCAATTAAATGCCTTTTTAAATAAAAAAAGTCAAATACCTAAGTTGATATTTGACTTAATATAATTACCATTTATTAAATACCTTTTCAGCAAAACCAATTTCATTTTTAATTTCTACTTTGGTGCCATCATCAAGTATGAAGTAACCAGTAAAAAGTCCGAAAACTTGGTGTTGATTAGATCTAAGGATTAATACATTTGTATCAGCAGCTCTATCAATGATTGGTTTAAAATCCATTTCAAAGCGTCCATCACTTGATGTAAATGTCCAGTCACTTAAGAAATCATCTTTACCTTTTTGATTTTTTGGAATATTGAAAACAACATCATCTAGTTTATGCATCACGCCATCATAGAATATCGCATTTTCACTAGCTTGAGTTGTATCACCAAATCCATAACCAATATTAAAACCTACTTCATGGCCATCAACATTAGTACATAAAGCGCCCCAGTACCATGTATTTTTATATGTCCAAACGCCACGTCCCCAGTCTAGTAGAGCTCGCGTATCTTGTTTGTCAAATTGAAACTTTTTATCACCAATAGTAAATATACCTTCCGCCACCATACCTATGATTTTTTGATTATAATAGAAGTGTTTATCTTTTTCGAAAGGTGTGACAATCACAAGTGATTCATTTGGTTCTTCGGTTAGGGTAAGGTCACATGAAAATTTCATATCTTTATAAAATTTTGGCATTGTTACTTTTATGTTCCTAGTTTTTCCATCATTAAAGAATGCGATTGAAATTTTTTTATTTTTAACTTCGACATCACCTTCTTTTGATGATTCTGGTAGGTTTGTTTTTCCACCCGTAAAAAACTTTATTAGCGATGTGGTTTTTTCTTTTTTATTTTTAAAGTCAATTACTGAAACACTTGTTAATCCCATATAAGTGTTGTCATCGATGGTAAAACATAAAGCAATTTCTTTATTATATACTAAATAGTAATCCCATTCTTTGATTCTTGATTTTTTGGCTTTTATCATATCTTTTTTATAATCAAGAATAAGGCTTTTAGCGAACCCTTTTTGTTTTAGATTACCATTTCCATCTAATAATAAGGTATTTTTAACTATTTCTTTGTTTCTCATATTACTCCCATTATTTATTTTCTCGTTCAAAATAACTTTCTATAAATCTTTTACCAGCTTCATAACCAGCTCTAAATAATTCTTGTTTAGTGTTATTATCAATACTAAAGTTCATACTATAAACTTTTTTAATAGGAATTCTTATAATGTAAGGTCTATACACATTTTCTTTGGTCTCGCCACCTGTAACTAAGTTAAACCCAATAATTGGTTCTTTGGTTTGATAACCAAAAACTTCAAGTGGAAAGTTATTAGCGATACAACCATCCATAATTAGACTTTTACCAAGTTTGAAAGGTTTATAAAAAAGAGGATAAGTCGCACTCATAACAACGCTTTTTGATATAGGAAAACTATCCGGATTAATATCATACTTAACAAGATCATTGGGAAATGTTACTTGTTTTCGTTTAATTATATCCGTTGCGATAACTTTTAAATTATAGTCTCTTCCATTTTTGACATCTAAATATGTGCTAATTCCTTTTTTCTTATAAAGTCCTTCTAAATATTTTTCTAAAGGCGATGATGAATAAATACCAAAGTCTTTAATTATACGCATTGCTTTTCCTTTTTCCTTTAGCGTAGTAATATCTAAAGTTTGGAAAAATTCTATTAACTCATCAGCATTATAACCTGCCACAACAAGACTTGCGATAATGGCACCTGCACTTGTACCAGCTGCTTTTACACAAAAGAATCCTCTTTCTTCTAGGGCTTTAATCGCACCAACATGGGCGATAGCTTTCACTCCACCACCTTGAAATATTCCTATATATTTCATATAATCACCATTTATAGTTTATGTGTCTTTTGATAATGTATTCAATTACTTTATTTAAAGATAACACTAATTCCATCAGGAATAACAGTAATCTTTTTATTACCAACAATATTACGGGCTTTTTCTAAAGCTTCTTCGATATTATAAGCATGCATTATATGCATATTAGTAATAATGCTTGGATCACATTTATCAGACACAATTATTACATTTGCTTTACATAGAATTCTTGCAAGTATTTGGGCTTCCCATTGGTCAAACTCAGTATCTTTTGGATCTACATCATTTAGTTTTTGGTAAGCTTCTTGAGCTGATGCACTTTCAGCAAGTAACTTGTAGAAGAAGTCTCCACCTGTGCCATCAGCACATGATGAACAAATTATAATTACACCACCCGGATTTACACAAGCCTCACCCGCAGTCATTCCTTTAACAGTTTGATAAATGTTTTGATCAAGGGGATAACCACCATTTGTTGTAATAACAATATCTGAATAAACTGGTTCTACTTGAGCAATTTCTTTTACTAATTTACAACCATGAGCATGTGCTTCTTCAAGTCCTCCCGCAAAGGCTTTTATAATTTTCTTTTCACCATTAATTACAACATTTAAAATGAAGGCAAGCCCTGCTGCTTTCGCTGCGAAAAGCATATCTCTATGAATTGGATTATATTCAAGATTACCTGCTCTTGAGTTTTTATTGGCAATAAATCTAGCATTATGATTCCATAGTACAGTTTTTTTAGAAGCAATACCTGGAAGCACTGATTTTCTACCACCTGAAAATCCTGCAAAGAAATGAGGTTCAATAAAGCCTTCACTAATCAATAAATCAGCACTATCAACTAATTTATTAATCCATAATTCACCACCAGAAGGTAAAATACCTTTAAATGTCATGTTTTCATCTTCATAAGCATTATGAACTATTATTTCTTCTTCTCTTACTATCTTTTCGCCATATTTGTTAACTAACTCTTCATGAGTAGTTGGACGGTGCATTCCTGTTGCGATAAGAATGGAGATTTTTACATTTTGATTATATTTTCTAATTTCTTCTAATAATAAAGGCATTGTAATGTGACTTGGCACAGGTCTTGTGTGGTCACTAGAAATTATAACGATGTGTTTTTTTTCTTTCGCAAGTTCTGCAAGAGGAAGTGAACCAATTGGATGAAGTAGGGCATCTTTAACGAGTTCTACTTCACTCATTGTTGGTTTATATTCTTCAGTTTTGGAAACAAGTACACCTGCTACTAATTCATTAGGAATTGTACAATTAATATGTCCCTTATAATAAGGTAATTTAAATTCAGCCATTTTTTTCTCCTTTTATAACAAATGTGCAATCATTGATTGCACATTATTTTTTTATATTCTAGCAATACCTTGAGCTCTCGCAACTTTACCAACTTCTTCAGCCACTACCTTACAAACACGTTTGTCAAATGGAGAAGGAATGATATATTCTTCATTTAATTCTTCTTCAGTAATTAATGAAGCAATTGCACGGCTTGCTGCAAGTTTCATTTCCTCAGTAATATCAGTAGCTCTTACATCAAGGGCACCTCTAAAGATACCAGGGAAAACAAGTACATTGTTGATTTGGTTAGGGAAATCAGATCTTCCTGTTGCAACAACTTTTGCACCACCAGCTTTAGCTACATCTGGCATAATTTCTGGAGTTGGGTTAGCCATTGCGAAAACGATAGGATCTTTAGCCATTGTTTGAACCATTTCAGCAGTAACTAGGTTAGGAGCTGACACACCAATGAAGATGTCTTTACCTTTAATGATTTCTTTTAAAGGACCTCTTTGATGTTCTTTATTTGTAATTTCAGCCATAGCCTTTTGAGCAGGATTCATCCATTCTTCGCCTGGACACAATGCACCTTGTTTATCAACTAAAACAATGTCACCAATACCAAATTGAAGAATTAATTTGCAAATAGAAATACCAGCACTACCTGCACCATTGATTACAACCTTGGCATCTTTAAATTCTTTACCTACAACCTTTAATGCGTTGATTAAACCAGCACAAACAACGATAGCAGTACCATGTTGGTCATCATGGAAAACAGGAATGTCAAGTTCTTTCTTTAATCTTGCTTCAATTTCAAAACATCTAGGTGCTGAAATATCTTCTAGATTAATTCCACCAAAACATGGAGCGATACGTTTTACTGTTTCAACTATTTCATCAACATCTTTAGTATCTAAGCAAATTGGAAATGCATCAATACCAGCAAATTCCTTAAATAGAATTGATTTACCTTCCATTACTGGCATACCAGCAAGTGGACCAATATCACCAAGACCAAGTACAGCAGTACCATCACTTACAACCGCAACAAGATTTCCTTTTGCAGTATATTTATATACATCATCAGGATTTGCATGAATCTTACGACAAGGTTCTGCTACACCTGGAGTGTATGCAAGTGATAAATCTTCGCGATTTTCAACTTTTACTTTTGAAATAACTTCAACTTTACCTGGACCTTTTTCATGAAGTTCTAGACTTCTTTCATATACTGTTTTTTCTGCCATATTATATACCTCTACTTATATTAATAACTACTCTTAAAATTATTGTCTTTTACTTCAAAATCTCCAAAGTATGCTTTAACATCCATACCTAAGTATTTTGCCATATCAACCATTTCTTTAACTGTGTTTTCATTTACTGGAATACCATTCTTTTCAACACGTTTGATAGCTTCCATTTCTTTTTCACCATGAGTGTAAATGCGTTCAGCACCATTTGCTTTAGGGCTTTCACGAAGTTCATTTAAATATTGGCTAAAATGTTTTTTGATAGCTTCTGGATCGCCAAAGAATGCAGGATTAATTGCCATAAATCCATGACAAATACCAGAGAAACCATTTTGCATTGTATGAGCTGAGGTTACACCTTGTGATAAAATTGATGAGAATAATTCACAAAGCATACCATAACCATAACCTTTATGTCCACCTAGCAATTCAGTATCTCCACCAAGAGGAACAATACCGCCGCCTTCATGAGCTTTAATATTGCCTAAAACTTCACTTGCACTATTTGATGATTCACCCGCTTTATTAACTGCCCAACCAGTAGGAATAGGTTTATTCATCTTATTGTACATTTCAAGTTTACCACGAGTTACAACTGTAGTTGATGCATCAAAGAAGAATGGATAAGGGTCAGCAGGAGCACTACATGCGATAGGGTTAGAGCCAAGCATTGCCTTCTTACCAAATGTAGGAACCATGATTGCTTCTGAATTTGTACAAGAAAAACCAATTAAACCTTGATCCATTGCCATTCTTGCATAATATCCAGCAATACCATAGTGATTAGAGTTACGTACTGTAACAATACCAACACCTGATTTTTTAGCTTTTTCAATTGCAAGTTCCATTGCATAATGTCCTAGTAATTGTCCCATACCAGAGTGACCTTCAATTACTGCACTAACTGGAGTTTCAAATACAACTTCTGGTTTTGCATGAACAGAAATTAGTCCACTTTCAATTCCTTTGTGGTATCTTACTAATCTTTGCATACCATGAGATTCAATCCCAAAGTCATCAGACATTAGTAGTACATCTGAAATAATTCTACTTTCATCTTTTGTAAAGCCAAATTTTTGGAAAGCTTCCATACAAAATTTGTCTAGTAATTCACGAGAAAAATTAATATAAGCCATAAAATTCACACCTTTCTTTTTATACACTATTATTATAGCACAATTCCCTCAAAATAGCAATTTAAATATATTTTGTTTATTTTAAAAATTGATTGTTTTTAATTAATGTCTCAACTTCTTTTAACATTTCTTCTTTATTAACAGTTGTTTTATTCAAAAACCACCATTTAGCAAGTTGAAGGAATCCTCCTGTAATAATTTGAGCAAGCATTGTTTGATTGTATTTATCAACATTATCTTCCTTTAATTGCGTCTCAACGTCTTTAGCAATTTCATCAACTAAAATATCTGCCATTAGTGAAAACATATTGCTTTGAAAAATAGAATAAACTATTTGTTCATTTTGTTCTAAAAGTTCAATCGCATATTTACATAAATTAATATAGAATGTTTCCGTACTATCTGATTTATATAATTCTTTGGTATTTTCTTTTACCTTTTTTTGAATTGTTTTAACCGTAAATACAAAAAAATCAAATTTATCATTAAAATGTTGATAGAATGTTGCTCTCCTAATTCCTGCTTCCTTGCATAAATCATTAATTGTAATTTCTTCATACTTTTTTTCTTCTAACATTTGTAAGAAAGCAGTAACTAACATGTTATAAGTTTTTTGAACACGTATATCGATATTTTCTTTCATTTTAACCACCTAGATAATTATGTTATAACAAAATTATATCGTATTACAATAACTTTGTCAATTCTCATACTTAATTATATATTTTATCTAAAGATAGTTGAATAAATTATTTTCTTAATTAATTGTTAGTTTTACCTATTAGCCATTCACCTATATCAATTATTCTTATTCCCTCATACATATACTCTGGGTGTTTCGTTCTAGCAATTATTATTTTTGGATAGGCATCTTTAATTTTTAATAATGATTCAACTTTTCCTTTGAATGTAGTCTCATCACTTATATTATCTGCGACTTGTATATAAATTTTTTCATCTCTTTTCATTGCGACAAAATCAATTTCCTTTTTATAAAGAACTCCTACATATAATTCATAACCTCTACGCAATAACTCTATAGCCACGATATTTTCATATATTCTTCCGTAATTCATATCTTTCTTACCCAAAACAGCATATTTGATAGCATGATCACTTAAACAATACTTTTCTAATGATGAAAGATATTTTTTTCATCTTATGTCATATCTTGTAACACGATAAAATAAATATGCTTGACATAAATTTTCTATATATGAGCCAACTGTTTTGTCATTAGTTGGCATTGTTTTATCACTTAAAATATTAGTAATATTATTAATTGATGTTAAATTCGAAACATTGTCAATCAAAAAGGATGCTATTTTTTTAAGTAGCACAACATTTTTTATCCTTTTTCTTTTAATTAAATCTCGTTCAATTATTGTTTCATAAACATTAGCAATATAATTTAATTTGCTTTTTTTCTGTAGGATACAAATAAGATCCTGCGAGGCCACCACTTAGGACATAATCATCAAAGCTATCTATTGCATTATTAAGTTCATAATAATTCATATATTCTTTATATGAGAAAGGAAATATTTTTAATACAATTGTTCTTTTAGTAAATAATGTGGCCAAATTACTACTTAACAAAAATGCATTGGAACCACTTATATAAATATCATATTTGCCATCAGTATATAAACTGTTGATTGTTTTTTCAAAATTTTTACATAGTTGTACTTCATCAATAATGACAAAATTTCTTTTATTTTCTTCATATCTAGGCACTATATAATTATATAATTTATGGTATTCTTGTAATTCTTCAAATTCCAATTTATAAAAGTCTATTTGTATAATGTTTACATCACTATAATTTTTAAGTATGTATTCAGCAAAACATTCTAATAATTTTGATTTTCCTGAACGCCTGATTCCTGTTATCACTTTAATGTCAGGTGTTCCAATATATTCTATTAATTCATTTAGATATTTTCTTGTTATGATTTTCATTATTATCCCTTGCTTTCATCATAATTATATATCAGTGATTTCGAAAAATAAATTTTTTTACATTTTTTCGAAGTTAAATGCAGGTTTGGTTTCGAAAAATTAATATTTTTTCATTTTCACGAAATAAAATATATGTTTCGTTTCGAAAAATTAAAAAAGACTACCACATCACTGTTATAGTCTTCATATTTCTTAGTGGCGTCCGTGATTGGATTTGAACCAACGGCAGATCGCTTAGGAGGCGATTCCTCTATCCAACTGAGGTACACGGACATTAGGGTTATACCTAATATTAGATATAACACTTTGTATTATTTGTAGTACACGCTATTTATTACTTTTTTGGCAAGGTCTTCGTTTGTTAAATATTTGATTATTTCATAAGCAAATTTAAAGGTTGTACCTGCTGCTTTTGAAGTAATTATATTTTTGCTTACTACTACATCTTGATTTTTGTAAATTGCTTTTGGCATATATGATTCACAGCCAGGGAAACATGTATATTCTATACCATCTAGTAATCCCATCATCCCCAAAATGCTTGGTGCTGCACAAATTGAGGCTACCAGTTGTTTTTTATCATTAAAGTGCTTTACAATATTTTTAGTCACAACACTTTTATGATGGGTTTCAAATGTTGCTTTTCCACCTGGAATTACTAAAAAAGTATAATCATCAAGGTTTATAGAACTAACTAAAATATCAGCTTTTACTGTTATATTTGATTGGGTAATGACATTTAAATCATTATTCATACTAGCCATATCAATGGTTATGCCTGCTCTTCTTAACATATCTATGGTAATTAATGCCTCAACATCTTCAAAATGATTGGCAAGTAATATTAATCCTTTCATTTGTTACCTCCATTATATAAGTATTCTCCATATAAGAGTTTTACAATATGGGTGAAAATATCAACTCTTTTGACCATATCACAAGTAAAATAACCGATTGCACCATTATGATGTTTAATGTCTTTGGTTTTAAAATATTTTTCCATAGCTTCACTTAACTCATAATGTTCATTCATTATTAGATTTGTAATTTCGTTTGGTAGTGGAATTCTTGTTCCCCCTGCAATAAATTCTTTGTCATTTGCTAGCAGTACGCCCCAATTAGTGAGATAAAGCGTACCATCTAAATATTCAACTCCTGCTTCTAGACCAATTCGCATACCATCATCGGGAAGAGCTTTAGCTCTATTTTTCGCACCTGTAATGGTTTCTTTATCAGATTTAGGTTGGGCATCTACAAGACTATTTACATTCATACTAATTACTTCATAACCAAAGGGTTCTAACACTTCTTTTACAGCAGTTACTTTTACAATATTTGTTGATCCAATATATGCTTTCATAGACTACCTTTATAAATGGTTTTAACATAATAAATAGGATGACCAAGACTATGGAATTTTTTTTCATATTCAGTCATAACAATTTCTTCATTTCGCGCGTGCAAGTCAAATGTCAAATCTACGAACTTCCAGTTGTTATTATTCAATGAACAAAGACTGTATTCAAATAATCCTTGATTGTCAGTTTTAAATTCTATTTCAACAGGAGCCTTACAAATCTTAGTATACATATTTAAGAAATTACTAGAAGTAAGTCTTCTTTTTTCATGTCTTGCTTTTGGCCATGGATCTGAAAAATTAAGATATATTTTATCGATTTCTCCATTTTCAAAATAATCAAGTAAGCTAGTCGCATCAGCACAAACAAGTTTTAGATTAGGAATATTCATATTTTTAATTTTGTCAACCGCTTGAACAATAACACTCTCATATTTTTCAAGGCCTAAATAGTTAATATCTGGATTTTTTAATGCAAGACCTTTTATGAAGTCGCCTTTTCCCATTCCTATTTCTAAATGAATTGGATGATTATTACCGAATAGTGCATGCCATTTACCTTTATATAGATTTGGTTCTAGAATTACTATGGTACTATTATTTACTAAACGTTCATGAGCGTTTTTAACGTTTCTTCTACGCATCTATTTCACCTAAAGCAATAATAGCATCTATGTAGATTAAAATACCTTTGATTAAACTATCAATATTTAAGAATTCATCACGCTGATGTGCAAGTTCTTCTTCACCAGGAAAACCCATTCCATATGCTACTGCTTTATTTAGAATACTTGCATAAGTACCGCCACCAACAGTAAATGGTTTATTAACTGTATCACCAGTATGCTTAACATATGCTTCATATAGTTTTTGAACTAATTCATCTTGAGGACTAACATAATGAGGGTTTTTATTAGTCATATTAGTTACTTTTAATCCTAGTTTTTTCATTAGTTTTTGATAGTTTTCTTCAAAAACAGGTTGATTGAATCGTTCTGGATATCTAATATCTAAACATACTCTTTGAGCATCTTTTGTAATATCAATAATACCAATATTGCATGTTAGGGGACCCATTTCATAATCTGTATAATCTTGTTTCATATTTTTAAGATAGTAATCTAAATGATGATATTTCGCAATATAATGAATTAATGGATTTTGACTGTAATCTTTAAAGAAATTACACATATGTGTGCCAGCATTAATGCCTTTTTCTGGTTCCATAGCATGAGCTGCAACACCTTTAATAAAATATTTGTAGTAATCGCCTTCTACAACTACATCACCAGTTAAATTATTTTCTTCAAGGTATTTACTAAATTCTTTAGTTTTATCAATTCTAGCAAGAGCAGTGGCTTCATCAATAACTACATTATAGCGTTCACCACCATGAATGCTAATTACTGCATCAGTACTCAACGCACATTTATTGGCGTTATCGATTGATACATCAATTGCCATACGGCCTTTTTCACCATATACTAGTGGAAACGAACAGTCAGGTGCAAATCCAATACTAGGCATTGGGTGCTTAGTTAGATAATGATGGATACCACGCCATCCGGTTTCTTCATCCGTACCAAATATTATTTTAATTTGTTTTTTCAATTTAATGTTAGCATCTTTAATAAATTTTAAAGCATAGTATGCGGCGATGGTTGGGCCTTTATCGTCAGTTGAACCACGAGCATAAATTTTATTATCCACGATTCTAGCTTCATATGGTGGATACGTCCAATTTTTCCCTTCTGGTACAACATCTAAGTGGCATAAAATACCCACTACTTCTTCACCATTACCATAAGATACTTCACCAGCATAACCACCATCACGAATGGTTTTGAAACCATCTTTTGATGCTAAATTCATCATATAGTTTAGAGCATCATTAATGCCTTTACCAAAGGGCATATCTTTTGTTGCGGTTGCTTCATCTAAAACACTTCTTATTTGTAATAGTTCTTGAAGTGTTTTAATTACCAATTCTTTATTATCATTAACTACTTTTGTAAAGTCTTTATTCATATACTTTCTCCTTTCGAAAAATAAAATCACCATCGCTGGTGATTATTCTTTTGTTGCGAAAATACTTGCAAATTTCGCTGATGAGCATTTGATCGTATTTCCTGATATTAATACACCAACTCCAAGGTTACGTAAACCATCAAAGTTAACTTTGTTGATATCTGCAACATCTACTGTTACTCTATTCATATTACTTGAAATAGATATAATATTTTCTTCACCAAATAATGCTAGATATTTGTTTTTAATATCTTCGTCTGATTCAACACTTTTGTGATTACGTTTTGCGTTCTTTATAATAAACTTGACAACCGCAATTATTAACAGTACTCCAATAGGTACAATCATCAAAATTAAAGCAATCACTAAAGGTAAGATAACTGGTGAAGTTCCTTCTAAAATATATCCAAAATTGTACATATGATTTCCTCCGCTTGTATTATTATACCCTAATTTAACATTTTTTACTTGTAAAGTGCATATATTAATTTGACTAGGGGGTAATTATGAAAATAATTAAATACATCATTATTGGCTTAATTCAGGGGTTAACTGAACCTTTACCTATTTCAAGTAGTGCCCATATGGTCTTTATTAATCATTATTTTAAATTAGAACCTATGAGTTTAAATTTTGAAATCATCATTAATTTTGCCTCAACTCTTGCAATTGCTTTATTCTTTTTTAGAGATTTAAAAGATTTAATTATTAACACTTTTAAGAAAAATAAAGATAGCATTTACAACCATACTTATATGGCAAAACTTGTCATCGCAAGTATTCCAGCAGCACTTGTTGGTTTTTTATGCCATGAATTAATTGACGAATACTTCCTATCTTTTTTTAGTTGTTCTATCTTTCTTTTTATAACTGGGCTTTTTTTATGCCTTTGTTTATTCCTTTTAAAAAAAGAAAAAAGTTTTACTGAAAACATAAATTATAAAAACGCAATCTTTATTGGAACCTTTCAAGCCATTGCGTTAATTCCAGGATTAAGTAGGAGTGGTCTTACTTTAACCGCCGGATTATCACAAAACATTAAGCTTAAAAATACTTTAAAGTTCTCTTTTTTCCTATATCTTATCGCAAGTATTGGAGCCTTAATTCTTTCATTATTTAAACTATCAAATACAAGTTTTGACATAGTTCCAACTATATTATCGGGAGTTAGTGCTTTTGTTGGAACAAGTATTTCTATTAGAATTTTTTACAATCTTTTAAATAAAAAATTAATTAAGTTTTTTATGTTTTATTGCTTTTTAGTTAGCATAATTAATATTATTATTTATTTTGCTAATTTATAGGCAAAAACTATAACTAGTATGATCGTATAATCATATGATATACTGAAAGTGAGGTGCTTTCAGTTATGAACTGTTATGACACACGTAACAACAATACAAATACCAACACTAATACTAACACCAATGGTATTGCGGACTTACTACGTCGCCTTGATAAAATGCAAAGAGATGCTGTTATCGCAAGTGAAGCAGATACATGTGAAAACTGTATGCTAACTTCTATGTATAACACTAAACCTATTGCAATATTTAGCAATTGTGGTCGTCTTGCTTGTCCTCTTGGAGCAACATCAGAAGATACTGCTAATCTATTTAGAGTTGAAGCTGTTCGTGGTAACGAAACCGTAGTATTACGTTTACTTCAAAATACTAATGGTGTTATCACTTGTACTACTTATACTGTTGTAGTACGTATTGCATGTATTTGTTGTGTACAATGTTTTGATCCTATTAACTGTGAAACGACTTGTTATCCAGTAGTGGGATAAAAAGGTGATGAGGGAAAATACTTATTTCCCTCCTCACTATCCATAACTGACTTACTTTCATAAAAAATAAAAACCGCATTAAACTTGCGGTTTTTTAAATGTATAATGTTCATTTTAAATCATTATTTTTTTGTTAATTAAGCATCTGGGTTTTCTTTTTCAATGCGTTTACCATCAATTTTACCAATTTCTGTTTTTGGAAAACTATCAAGGTAAACTATTTTTTTAGGCAAAGCATAAATAGAAATATTATCCATAATTGCTTGTTTAATATTTTTATTTAATTCTTCTTCAGTAATATTTATGTTTTTATCTTTTACCACAAATAGTTTTATCATTTGTCCTCTTATTTCATGTGGCATACTTGTTGCGTAAACTTCATGGATGCCATTTAGTTTACTTACAACATTTTCAACATCAGATGGACATATAATATTGCCTGATACTTTAACAATTCTTTTTAGACGTTGCTTGAAGAATAAGTAATTATCGTCATTTAAATAGCCATAATCACCAGTTAAAAGATATTTTACACCGTCTTTTATTAACATTATTTTATTTGTAGCATCATTATCCTTAAAATAGCCATTCATTAAAATGTCTCCACTTACTACAATCTCACCTAGTTTTCCATTGTCTAAGAATTCATGAGTTTGAGGATCAACAATTTTAATTACTGCTCCAGGAACTGCCTTACCAACACTCAAGTGGCAGTTTTGTTCTTTAGTATTTACAGCACATACTGTTACTGTTTCTGTTAAACCATACCCTTCATATAATCTTGATGAAGACCCATATTTTTCTAGTGCTTCATTATAATCATGAATTAGTTTTTCGGGCACAGCATCACCACCAACATAACTTGCGGTAAGGTTTTGAAGTTTTTTATTATAAAACTTTTTGTTTTTTAGTAGCAGTTTATATAAAGTTGGTACCCCAATGATAATAGTTAAACGGTCATGTTTTATAAGTTTTATAGTTTTAGAAACGTTGAACTTCATCATAAGACTTATGCAAGCCCCATACATTATTGGTGAATGAACTCCCATGCATAATCCAAAACCATGAAATAATGGTAGTACCCCTAGCATATAAGAATTTTGTGGATCTTTTATACCAAGTATGCTAACGCCAGTACTTGCTAGTACATTAATAGCTTTGGTGGAAATTTCTACAATTTTTGAACTACCTGTTGTACCACCTGTATTTAGTAATATAGCCGTATCTTCTATATTCCATTTGACCAAAGATAATTTAGTGTCTTTTTCTTTTACTTTTTCATATCTTATTACTTTTTCTTTTGGCGATTTAATGTTACATACTAAACGCATCAAAGCATTATTTTGATAAAAGGGATTAAAGGTAATTATTTTTATATCAAGTTCTTCAATAAGTGATATATATTTTTCTGCGAAAACGTTAATTACTAACAAAATTTTACTATTTACCTTTTTCATATATTCACGCATTAAATTACATGGAGTTTTAGGATGAATCTCATAACAGATGGCTCCTAGTTTATTAATTGCGTATAATGAAATTATACTCATAGGCATATTAGGCATCGAAACAGTTACAATATCTTTTTCTTTAACATTCATTTCATGAAGAAACTCTGCTAATTTGTCTACTTCTTTTAATAATTTTTGATATGTTATCAGTTTATTTTCAAAACAAATCGCATAGTTTTTAGGATAAATATTTGTAGTTTGTAAAAGTATTTCATAAAGTGATTTATCTAAGTTCATATGTTCCCCCTATATTCGGTATCCCGCACTGACAAAAACTAAGAAAATTATAATCATAGAAATTACTTGATGAAGCAAATAAACAAGTAAGGCATGTTTACTAATAAAAGTAAATGGTTTAGTCCATTTTCCATCAAGAGCTGGCAGTAATGTTTTTTTATTTGCGTATACAGTTTTTCCAAAAAATACACCTAAGAAAACAACGCCTGTACATGGTATTATTCCAAAGTGATCCATACCATATACTTTATAACCTAATATTACTTGAATAATTTCCCAAAACGATAATTCTTTAAGATTGTGTAATCTTTCTACATCCCACCACTTAATGATGAAACCCCAAATAATTAAGATTAAACCAATTGCTAAGTAGAGCCATTTATTATCATAAATCTTTTCCACCAACGCAATCATTAAAATAGATACTCCTAATGTAGTTAAAATACCAAATATTATATACATATCTTCGCCTGATACAAGTGACATCACTATGGTTGCGGCGGTAATGACTAATCCTCCTATTAAAGTTTTTAAACCATGTTTTAGATTAGATCTACTTAGTGTACAGCTAATTCCACATAGAAATAAAAACAAAGTAACAAAAATATAATGACCAGCAAGTCTTAAATTACTATCTTGAAAACGTACAGTAAATGAAACAAAATTATTTAAATGAGAATCATTTATTTCATAATAGTTTTTAAAAAGATAACTTGCCCATCCCATATATCCTAAACTAATTGAAAAAAGATAAGTGAAATGGTCAAATATCATAGCTAGTATCGCTACTGATTTTAAAACATCTAGTTCAAAAATTCTTTTCTTTTTTTCCATATTTTTTACTCTAACTCATCATAAAAATGTTCTAAAAACATTTCTATAATTTTAGTCCTTTCTCGTGCTATCGTTTTTGCATAAGGTGTATGCATTAAATTTTCAAGTTTTAAGAGTTTATCATAAAAGTGGGAAAGAGTTGAATTTGTAGATTCGTTAAATGTATATTTTCCATTTACTTTTTTGATATTTATATCTTCATAAAAAGGGCGGTTTTTACTTGTTCCATATTGAATAGTTCGAATAATTCCAATTGAACCAATAGCATCGAGACGGTCAGCATCTCGCACTATCATAGCATTTCTATTGGTTAGTTCTTTATAGTTATTATTATTAAACGATATGGAAGTAATAATATCAATTATTTCATCTATTTCTTGCGTGGTATAGTCATCTTCTAAAAGTTTTTCTATTTTTTTAATTTGAATAGTGGGATCATTAAAAAGTTTATGATCAATTGTATCATGAAGGTAACAAGCAGTAATAATTATTTTTGCATTTCCATCTTCTTTTTCTAGAATTCTTTTCGCATTTTTGACTACTCTTAAAGTATGAATTAAATCGTGGCCTGTATTATCATTTCCTAATTCTTGTTTAACAAAATTAATTATCTTATCTTGCATAAAGTATCACTCGCATTAGTTTTAGCCTTGACGTTATCATTACTATCAATAATATAACCATTTTCATCTATTACATAAGTTGTACGTACTACTCCCATATAAGGTTTCCCATATAACTTTTTCTCATGCCATACATCATAGGCTTTAATTACTTCTAGTGATTCATCTGATAAAAGAATAAATGGTAAATTATATTTTTCCACAAACTTTAAATGAGAATTTATGCTATCTTTTGATATTCCAATTATCGTTATTTTCTGATTTTGATATTTTTCAAATTCTTCTTTAAAGCCTAAGGCTTGAGCTGTACAACCAGTTGTTAAATCTTTTGGATAAAAGTATAGCACAACCTTTTGACCTAAAAAGTCTACAAGTGAGTGTTTATTTCCATATTGATCACATAATGTAAAATCTGGAGCTTTAGTGTTTGGTAATAGCATAAGTGCCTCCTATTTTTTTATTGATTTTGTTGCGATAAAGGTTGGAATATTTAGTTCATGTAAATACCCTTCGCCATTTGTATCTTCATATATATCAACTAAAGTAAATCCTGCTTTTAATTGTCCCCCAATTTGTTCTTCCATAGTATGAGAGAATTGAACCCCACTGTCATCTTCTTTTAGAGTTTTTAATTGTTTAGGATCTTTTAATGGATTAAATGGAAAATGATTTTCAATCGTTTTTTCATCATTTGATATGAAATTAATTCCATTATCAAGACCAGAAACAAGAATTCCACCTTTTTTTAAAACTCTATAACATTCTTTAAATAATGGTTCTACTTCTTCAATATAGCAGTTAGATACGGGATGAAAAATAATATCAAAAGTATTATCTGGAAATGGTAAGCCATTTGTCATATCATGTTTAACTAACTCAATTTGATAGTTTTCTCTACGTGCTACCATTTTTTCACTTTCTAATTGTTTTTTTGAATAATCAAGGCAAGTACATAAAGCACCAAGAGCAGAAAAAATTGGCATTTGTTGTCCGCCACCTGATGCAAGGCCAAGAATTTTTAAACCTTTAATAACTGATGGAAACCAGTTGTGTGGCATACCTTTAGTTGGTGTAAGATATACTTTCCAATTATTGTTTTTCGCATCAATAAATTCTTCATGAGAAATTGGAATTCCCCACTTCCATCCTTCTTCAATCCAATTTTCAACTACCTTCATATTTACATCAGTATATTTCATACTTCCTCCTAGAGTTATATTACTAATATTATAGCATTATTTAACTTTTTCTTCAAGAGAAAAAATAGTGCTTTTTTAAATAAGCACTATTTATTAATTACATCAGTGGTGAAAATATTTTCATTATGAAAGCTATAGCTCTAACAAAAATATTACGTTTCTTATAATCTTCTAATTTAATTTCTTCACTTTTTTCAAGATCATCTAAAAAGTTTTTCTTCATCTCTAAGATTGATTTATCATTTGATAAATATACCCCATTTTCAAAATGAAGATATAAACTACGATAATCAACATTAATTGAACCAACTACAGCATAGTTATCATCACAAATATAATTTTTCGCATGATTAAAGCCAGGTTTATAACGATATATTTTGACACCAGCTTTTAATAAATCTCCAAAGTGACTTTGTGTTAAAACATACACAGTTTTTTTATCAGGAATTCCCGGTACTAAAATTCTTACATCAACTCCTGATTTGGAAGCTGCACAAATATGATTGATAAATTCTCTATCAATAATAAAATAAGGCGTCGATATATATAAATACTTTTTAGCATTATCAGTAATAGAGTTATATAAATCACAAGCAGGGTTATTACTATCAGTTGGACCATCACCAAATGGCATGACAATATTCATTGTATTAGGAATACTACTATTACCTTTATATTTTTCCATATCAATGATTTTTTTAGTTGATAAATACCAAGTTTCCGCAAACAAGAATAAACAATTTTCGACGGCTTCTCCTTCAATTCTTACCGCATTATCACGCCAATATCCAAATCTTGTTTTATAGTTAGCGTATTCATCAGCAAGGTTATCTCCACCCATATAAGCGATATTACCATCAATGATCACAAGTTTTCGGTGATCACGGTAGTTAACCGCAATGTTAATACTCAAACCAAATGGTGCGAACTTTACTAAAGTTAAATTAGGAATTTGCTTAAGTCGATTAACATCCTTCTTTTTTAGTCCACTTTTACTACCAAAAGCATCATAACATACTTTTATTTCTATGCCTTCATTACCTTTTTGGTTTAGTACTTCAATAACGCTATCTAACATTTTACCACTTGAAATAATGAAAAATTCAATAAAAATATACCTTTTCGCATTTTTCATATCTTCTAGTAAATCATTTGCCTTTTTTTCAATATCACTATAAAAAGTAACATCAGTTCTGGTGTATATTGGTAGATGAGTACCATTATTAACAATTGTTATATGTTTATAAGCAACCGGATCTATTTTTCTAATAATATCACTATACGCATTCACTGGTAAATATTTATCAATGGTGCGATGAATTTTTCTACTTTTATGTTTTGGAAAACTTCGTTCATCACCATATAATAAAAACAAAATGGTACCAATAAATGGAGCGATTAAAATCAAAATAGTCCATAGTAGTTTATAGCTTCCAACAATATTTTTATCAAATATTGCGATTACACAAATAAGACCGATTGCTCTAACAATAATGTAAACCCACGAAATATGGGATGCTTTAAAAAAGACAAGATAAATTAGCAGTAATTGAATTGCAAGTAGTATTAGTGAAACTATTATAAGGATTATCTTTTTAAGAATTGATAATGTTGCTCTTTCTGAACGTTTGATATGTAATTTATTATCTACTTTTTCTTTTTTCATATAAATTTCCTCGTTTATACAAATTATACACTAAATTCGACATTTTTTAAAGAAAAAGGCACTACTTAGAAAAATTCTTAATCACATATAACTTTATTTTTTATAGTAATAAACATTTCCAAGTTTAATATCGTCATCTGAATAAAAGCCAAATAACTCCGACAAAGTAACAAAAGTATATCCATCTTTCTTTAAATCGTTTATCACTGTCTTAATGGCACTATAATTATAATATTTAAAATCATGAAATAATAATATTCCATTTTCATGAGTTTCCTTTTTAACTTTATTAATTATTATATTACTATCATAACGTTTCCAATCTAATGAATCAGCACTCCATAAAACGGTAGGTAATGTTATTTTTTTTAAAATTTCTTTATTTATCGCACCATAAGGAAAGCGAAAAACACGTGGATAGTGTTTAATTACCTCATAAATTATGTCTTGTGTTTTTTCAATTTCTTCTAGTCCTTCACTAAGCGTTAAATTCTTAAAATTAGGATGACTATATGAATGGTTACCTATTTCATGTCCTTGTTCATATATATATTTTAATTCATCTTTATAGTATTTTACATTACAGCCTAACACAAAGAATGTAGCTTTAATATTTAATTCTTGTAATAAATCAACTATTTCTTTAGTTTTAGTACTAGGACCATCATCAAATGTTAATGCTATTTTTTTACAACCACTAGGAAGAATCTCTATCTTTTCATTTAATAAGTATTCTTCTTTAAAGGGAACGCTTATAGTTTGAATATCTTTATTTGTTAGATACTTGGATAAATAAATATCAATGTTTTGATTATTGATGATTATATTTAAAAAACCTTGGTCTAAACTATTTAAATTGTAATTAAAATTATGATTACTATTTATTTCTTCAATTATTTTAGAAATATTAAAATAAATCTCCTTTCCATTATTTAAATCATAATTATAAGCTTGAATCATTTCTTTGTCTAAATATTTATAGTTAATAAGGTAACTAATATA
>OLWN01000356.1_pt1 | contig 25027 bp, 19 predicted proteins | sample 1644151 | NCBI WGS metagenome assembly OLWN01 (sample SAMEA103958121, study PRJEB25191) | human gut metagenome
TCGCCGTAAGGACAGGGAATTCCTTGAAGTGGATTGTCCCAAACTGAGTGTCGTGCTTGCCGGGACACCGGGACAGGTCCGTAACCTCATACAGGATTCCGAGAACGGACTGTTCAGCCGTTTCATATTCTTCAATATAAAGTTTGAGAGGAACATCCGTAACGTGTTTGTAGTTACCGACTCTAAGCATTCCAAGACAGAGGTGTTTCGTCAGTTGGGTGAGCATTATAAGGAACTGTCAGGAAAGATTCAGCGGGAGGCATCAACATACGAAGTGAGCATTCCACCATTCCTGCATGCTCATTTCATGGACCACTACAACCAGCTGAACAATGAATGCTGCGAAGCCATCGGCAACAAGATGCAGGGCGTGGTGAGAAGAAACGGACTGATGGCATTCCGCATCATGATGGTGCTGACGATTGTCCGGCATCTGACGGATGAGTGCTACCATCCGATGCCGGAAGGACAACCTTTGAGACTGGAATGTACTGATGAGGATTACCACACGTCACTCACTATTGCCGAGACTATGCTGTATCATTCCGCATATATGTTCTGTCAGTTGGAGAAGCCTTCCTCCCCCGCATCAGCATCCAACAGGAATGACAGAAGAGAAATCCTGTACAATATGTTGCCCGACTGTTTCACCAAGCAGGAATACCTGTCTGTTGTCAGACGGTTGGAATACAGCGAGAGTACCTGCAACAAATGGATTGACCGGTATATAGAGGAAAACCGTCTCCGGCATTGCGGACATTCCAAGTATGAGAAGGTGCAGAGTGCTCCATCTGATACCCTTTCTTCAACGGCTCCGCCATAACAGTATCGTCCACTCCATGAGCTTGCTCTTATACAGACTTTGCAAAAGTCCTAAACTCAATAAGGACTTTTTGCCCGAGAGCAAGAAAGTCCCATGAGGCAGGGAGCGTCTATGCCGCACATTGTCCCTGCACCCCGATAGCGAGCAAGCTCTTTTCATCCTCTTTTATAGAAATGTTGAAACTCAAAAATACAGAAAAAGATTATGGTACAAGAACAGAAACAAGCCCTGCATATAGAGAACGGAAAATCATTCAGCCGGAGTGAGGCCAACGAGAATGAAAGACGTTGGGATGACCGGAAGATAAACCAGCTTAACAGAGACCCTGCCAACAATTACGACAGGACACGGATGCATCTGAACTTTGAGATTGGCAGTGACGGAAAGATTCATCCGTTAGGCTATATGGACAAGCGGTTGGATGAGAGGATACAGGAACGGCTGGACGAACTGGAATATCATCCGTTCAAGGCTGACAGCAAGATTCAGCCGAACATCTGCGCCAAACTAATCATCGGAGGAAATCACGAGCGGACGCTTGAGATGGCTTTCGGGAGCCAGACCGTGAATATGAACAAGGGAGCTGACAACAGTCATCTGCACCGTTGCCGTGAGGTGGAGGACTGGGCGATGGATTCATACAGGTGGTGTTGCGAACAGTTCGGCAAGGAAAATGTCATCGGCTTTCAGGTGCATCTGGACGAAAAATCACCTCATTGCCATGCACTTGTTATTCCCGTAGGTAGAAAAGGCAAGGAGAAAAAGGAACGGGTGATGTGGTCTGCAAAGTTCGGGAAGAACGGCGGAGAGTATAAGGCTATTCTTCATGCAATGCACACCTCGCTGTATGAGACAGTTGGCAAGAAGTACGGGCTTGAACGTGGCGATAGTGTAAAAGACCGCAATGTGCGCCATTTAGATAAGCATGAGTTCTACCGTGAGCAACTGAAATTGGAGAAGGCAATCAAAGGGCTTACAACGATGAAAGAGAATCTTGAAAGTTCCATTTCCAGACTTCAGAATGAGATACAGACTGTCCGCTTCCGTCTTTCTGACCGTAAGATAACGTTGCATGAGGCTGACAGTAAAGTGCATCGGCTGGAGAATGAAATATCAGCCTTGCAGGAGAAGCTATCGGACAAGGCTGGTAAGCTACAGGAAAAACAACAGGAACTAAACCGCTTGATGAAAGATGTCGGCAATGTGCATCAGATTATCACCCCATTCAAGAATCACCGCATTGGTTTTACCGCTCCCCAAATCACGGAAGTACCGCCTACGTTCGGGCGTGAGAAATGGATGGAGAAACAGAACAAGCGGATAGAGACCATGTTCAATAAGGTTGTTGCTGAGATTGAGAGGTTGTATATGACAGAAGCTGAAAAGCAAGTAAAATCTGCCCAACAAAATCAACTGATAGACTACAAGAAGTATCACCGATATAGGAATGAGAGCGGGCAACTACGTCAATATATCCGGGACATAACCGAAGAGAACGGCAAACTCAATGAAACACTCTGCGGATTATTGGATGTCTTAGCCATTCCTGATTTTCGGGAGAAGTTTTTTGCTATTGCCGATGCGCTGATTGGTGGTCGTCCTATTCCGACATCATCCGGTGGCGGAGGTGAAACATCCGACCTTCGTTGGGATGGACGCAATCCCGATGAAGATGACCAGAGTTATAGACGCAGATGTATGATAGCGGCAGCGGGAATAGTAATAAGCAGGAATAGGACAAAAGGATTTAGAAGATAATTATGGCATCAATAAAGATAAAGTTCAGACCCTCCACAGTAGAAGGTAAGGAAGGAGGACTATATTTTCAGATTATACAGAACAGGGTAATTCGTCAAATGAACACGGACTATAAAATCTATGCATACGAATGGGATGCAGAAATAGAAAGCGTTGTGGTCAGTGGCGCACGTGCCAATATCCTATGCAGCATTAGGGAGCGTATGGAATGGGACTTGTCAAGATTTGAAAGGATTGTACGCCAGTTAGAGCAGGAAAGACGCAAATATACGGCAGATGATGTAATTACACTATTCCATAAAGTGACCAAAGAGACATCCTTGTTTTCCTTTATGCATAGTGTAATTATTCAACTGCGACAATTGGGAAAGATACGCACTTCCGAGACTTATACGGCAACTCTTAAAAGTTTCATGGAATTTCGTGAAGAACAGGACGTTCCGCTTGACGGTGTTAACTCTGACCTTATGCTTTTATACGAAGCTCATCTGAAAGCGAAAGGAGTACGCATGAATACCATATCATTCTATATGCGTATTCTTCGGGCAGTATATAACCGAGCAGTGGAAAAAGAACTTACGCCACAGAAGTATCCGTTCCGTCATGTCTATACCGGAGTGGACAAGACTGTTAAGCGTGCTGTTCCTGTTAAAGTCATCAAGGCCTTGAAAGAACTGAATCTGTCAATGAAGTCTTCGTTGGATTTTGCGCGTGATATGTTCATGTTCAGTTTTTACACAAGAGGGATGTCCTTTGTTGATATGGCATACCTTAAAAAGACGGATTTACAGAACGGAATCCTGACCTATTGCAGGCGAAAAACCGGACAGCGGCTTACCGTCAAATGGGAGAAATGTATGGAGGAAATCATCAAGAAATATCCATCAAACAGTTCTACCTATTTATTGCCGATTATCAAGGAGCAAGGGAATGAGCGGAAGCAGTATGACAATGCCCTGCATCTGGTCAATTATCGGTTGAAAGACCTGTCGGGAATGCTGAAACTTCAACGGCCTTTGACAATGTATGTGGCGCGCCATTCATGGGCGAGTGTGGCCAAGGTAAGAAATGTTCCGTTGTCAGTCATTAGTGAGGGCATGGGGCATGATTCTGAAAAGACAACACAGATTTACCTTGCTTCTCTCGAAGCATCGGTGGTTGACAAGGCAAACAAGATGATTTTGGAATTGCTGTAGGCAAGAAGTTGTTTAGCAAAAATCTCAATCTCTTCGTAAGAGACGGATATTTGATGCAAAGATACTCATTTTCAGTCAAAATTCAGCTTATTTAAGAGAAAAACTGCTATTTGTGCCATCAAATTTTCATGTTGTTTTACAAAACATATTCATTTTCGACAGAATGGGCGGAATATCAAGACTTTCCTATTTTCTTCGTCTCTTACGAAGAGACGAACTTATTTTGCTCGACAAAGACCACCGCCAATAGGCAAAAGAAATAATGGAACTCCCTCGTAGTGTAAAAAGGGCTTGGTCGCCCGTCGAGACACTATGCAGGGAGTTCTTGTGTTAAATATGGAACTACCGAAGCAATTCGACAATATCACCCAGAGGGTCATTGACGACTTGAAGGCCACGCTGCAAAAGGGTTCAAAGGTGTCAATGGCAGCCGCCTCTTTCTCCATCTATGCTTTTGAGGCACTTCAAAAGGAACTGGAGAAGATAGACGAATTGCGTTTCATCTTTACCTCGCCCACATTTAACAAAGAGCGTTCCAAGAAACAGAAGCGTGAATTCTATATTCCTAAACTTAACCGTGAGCGCACGCTGTATGGCTCGGACTTTGAAATAAAGCTCCGTAACAACCTTACGCAAAGGGCTATTGCCAAGGAGTGTGCCGATTGGATTCGCAGAAAAGTCCGCTTCAAGACCAATGTGTCACAGATGAACATGCCCGGTTTCTTGAACGTGAAGAACGGGGAGGGGCTGTTTACCTATATGCCTTTCAATGAGTTCACCACAACGGAACTCGGTTGCGAGCGTGGCAACAACATTTTCCAACTCATTCAGCGTATGCCATCACCCATCAGCGATGCCTACCTCAAGAACTTCAATGACTTCTGGCAAGACAAAGAGAACTTTACTGATGTTACGGATGCCATAATCGAAAACATTGAGAATGTCTATCGTGAGAATGCTCCTGACTTCATCTACTTCGTCACGCTATATAATATCTTCAACGAGTTTCTTTCCGACATCAGCGAAGATGTACTGCCAAACGAGGCAACAGGTTTCAAGTCATCGCAAGTATGGAACAAGCTCTATAATTTCCAGAAGGATGCCGCCCTTGCCATCATCAATAAACTGGAGACTTACAACGGCTGCATCCTTGCCGACAGTGTCGGTTTAGGAAAGACCTTCACTGCTCTGTCAGTTATCAAGTATTACGAGAACCGCAACAAGTCGGTGTTGGTGCTTTGTCCCAAGAAACTCTATGACAACTGGAATACCTACAAGAGCAACTACCGCAACAATCCGCTGGAGAAAGACCGTTTGCGTTATGACGTGTTGTTTCATACCGACCTTTCGCGCGACCATGGCACAAGCAACGGCATTGACCTCGCCTTGCTCAACTGGGGAAACTATGACCTTATTGTGATAGATGAAAGCCACAACTTTCGCAATGGTGGTAAGGTCACTACCGATGAGGAAGACGAGAACCCGCGTGAAAACCGTTATCTCCGTCTGATGAACCGTGTGATTCGTGCCGGAGTGAAGACAAAGGTGCTGATGCTTTCAGCTACTCCTGTCAACAACCGTTTCAACGATTTGAAGAACCAGTTGCAGTTGGCATACGAGGGCGAGCAGTCGCTTATCAATGACAAACTGGATGTTGACCGTCCCATTGAGGATATCTTCCGCTCGGCACAGGCGCAATACAACATTTGGGTGCATCTTGAAGACCCGAAGGAACGCACGGCAGAACGATTGCTGGATATGCTTTCGTTTGACTTCTTCCAAGTTCTGGATGCCGTCACCATTGCCCGAAGCCGCAAGCATATAGAAAAATACTATGACACAGCAGATATTGGCAAGTTCCCGACACGCTTGAAACCTATATCCAAGCGTCCACACCTCACTGACCTTGACGAAGCCATTACCTATAGGGACATTGCCTCCCAGCTTGATGAGCTTAACCTGAGTGTCTATGCGCCGTCAGATTATATTCTGCCTTCCATGCGCAGTAAGTATGAGATTGACAAGGATGACAGCGGAGGGCATCTTGGAATGTCGGGTCGTGAAAAGGGTTTGAAGAAACTCATGGCAATCAACCTGCTCAAACGTCTGGAGTCTTCGGTAAACTCGTTCCGCTTGACGCTGGAGCGTATGAAGTCGCAGGTTGACGAGACTTTGAAAGCTATCGACACTTTTATGGAGACACGGCAGGATACACGCCTCTCCCTTCAGACATTGGAGAGTATGCTCGACGGCGATGACAGTGAGAATGACTTTCTTGTCGGAGGAAAGAAAACGCGCGTATCGCTTGCCGATATGGATTGCCGTTCATGGAAACGTGACTTGGCGGCAGACCAATATATCATAGACCTGTTGCTGGTTATGCTCCGCGACATAACACCCGAACATGACAGCAAATTGCAAATGCTTATAGAGAACTTGCGTGAGAAGTTTGCACATCCGATAAACGGTGACAACAAGAAAGTGCTTATCTTCACTGCTTTCAGTGATACGGCTGAATATCTTTATGACAATCTGGCTCCAGCCATTATGGAGAACGCTGGGCTGCATACCGGATTGGTTACAGGAAATGAAGTCGCTTCAACCATCAAGGGGCTTCGCGCTGACTTTAACAGCATCCTTACGCTCTTTTCTCCCATATCAAAAGAGGCAGACAAGTTGTTGCCTGACACAAAGGAACGGATAGATGTTCTTATCGCCACTGACTGTATCAGCGAGGGACAGAACCTTCAGGATTGCGACTACTTGATCAATTATGACATACACTGGAACCCCGTCCGCATTATCCAGAGATTTGGGCGTGTGGACCGCATCGGCTCACGCAATGACGTGATTCAGTTAGTAAACTATTGGCCGGACATAGAACTGGACGACTACCTCCGTCTGAAAGGACGTGTGGAGGCACGCATGACAGGTGTCAATATCACTGGTGCGGGCAATAGCAATGTTCTTCTTTCCGATGAGGAACAGGCAGACCTCGACTATCGCAAGAACCAACTGCAACGCTTACAGGAAGAGGTGGTTGACCTTGAAGATATGGACACGGGCATCAACATCATGGATTTGGGACTCAACGAGTTCCGAATGGACTTGTTGGCATATATGCACGAGCATCCAGACATTGAGCATACGCCTTTGGGCATGAGTGCAGTGGTGCCTGCTTCAGAAGTTGTTAAGCCTGGTGTCATATTCATCTTAAAGAACCGAAACAATGCGGTGAACATAGGCAGGCAGAACTTATTGCATCCGTTTTATATGGTTTATCTGTCTGACGGGGGCGAACCGATTATCAATCATCTTTCGCCAAAACGGTTGCTCGACATCATGCGCCTTTCGTGCAAGGGACGTACTGAACCCATCAAGGAACTGTGCCATGCGTTCAACAAGGAGACTGCCGATGGACGGAAAATGCAGCATTATAGTGAACTGCTGCAAAAGGCGGTGGGCACTATTGTGGAGCAGAAAGAGGAAAGCGACCTTGAAAGCCTTTTCTCTTTTGGCGAGACAACTGCCCTTGTGAATGACATTAAAGGGCTGGATGATTTTGAGCTGATTTGCTTTCTTGTGATAAAGGAAGGAGGTGACCGTGGATAATATTTTGAAATATCCGCAAAATACCATCGTCAATCGCGTAGTGCCAAAGACAATGTTCTATAAGTTCATGGAGGTAAATCCTCGCATGAAGACACGCTTCGTGAATGATGTGGTCAACATCACATGGCTATACAAGTTAGCGGCATCCACGCTGAATGTTACCGATACGGAACAGATGAAGGAGATAGAGGTGTTTGTGGTGAATCTTAAACAAGCGGACTGTCCGACAGACCTGTTTTCATTCATCGACATTAACATGCCCCATCACATAGTCTTTATACTTGTGCATGACAATCATGCCATGCTGCTTATCAACTATAAGGATTGGACAGATGATACACATATAAAGTTCTGTATCACGCAGACCTTTGCCTCATCATGGGTGGCATTAGACGACTTGCATCTGCAAATTGACGGCCAGTCTTTGTCACGAATCTACGACAACTTCATAGCTCAGGTCAGTGGCATCGGTGAGCACAAAGCCGGCAGTATGGCAGACATCGTTGCATTGAAGAAGCAAATAGCGGCAGCCGAAGCGGAACTGAAAAGTTTGGAGAAGCGAATGCGCAAAGAACCGCAACTGGACAGGCAAATGCAGATGAATAAGCAGGTGAAAGCCACGCGGAAAGAACTGAAAGAATTGAAAAATAAATTAGAAGAACTGAAATAATGGAAAAGATAAAAAAGAGAGGTAAAAAGATTCTTTTGTTGTTGAAAGAAGGTAAATATAAACCCGAAAAGTCAGATTTCAATGAACTAAATCTTTTGACGATTGAGGGCTTAGGACAGGGGACAAGAGGACTTTGCGACTCCTTTATAACCTATCAATTAACAGACAAAGGTAAAGCATATCTGCTTTCAAATCCGAAATTAAAGAATCCATCAATCTTTGATGACAAGAAGTATATCGTGACAACAATTATCTCAATTATAGCTCTAATTCTCTCTATAATAAAATAATATATGGAACAGCCGAAATATATAGATATACAAACGCCTGATGGCGCAGAACTGAATCTTGATGCCCTCTATAAGATTGCCCCTTCGTGCTTCACGGAAGCAAAGGGTGATGATGGGGAAGTACGTCGTGTAGTTGATTTCAACAAACTCCGTTTGCTTCTCGGTGATAATGCCGTAGAGGATACTCCCGAAGTGTATGATTTCACTTGGGTAGGTAAGCGAGCAGCATTGCAAGAGGCGGTAGCACCAATCAATAAAACTTTGCGTCCTTGCCCCGAAGAAAGTGTTGACTGGGACAAGACACAGAATCTCTACATAGAAGGTGACAACCTTGAAGTGTTGAAGCTGCTCCAAAACTCTTATATGGGTAAGGTCAAGATGATTTATATTGACCCGCCTTATAATACGGGGAATGATTTTGTGTATCATGATGATTTTACACAGTCTGCGGAAGAATATGATGAGAGTAACCGTGATGAAGAAGGGAATCGCTACCGTAGAAATACTGACTCAAACGGACGTTTCCACTCAGATTGGTGCTCTATGATTTATACACGCCTAATGGTCGCAAGAAGTTTACTTACAGATAATGGTGTTATTTTTATTAGCATTGATGAGAATGAGATCCAAAATATGCGTAAGATAACTGACGAAGTGTTTGGAGAGTCAAATTTTATATCGCAGTTGGGATGGCAAAAGGTTTATTCGCCCAAAAACCAAGCACGCTACTTTTCTAACGATTACGAGTTTGTCCTTTGCTATTGCAAGAACATTTCCAGTTTCAGTATAAACTTGCTTCCTAGGACTGAAGCTATGAATGCAAGATATAAAAATCCGGATAATGATCCTCGTGGTGATTGGAAAGCGGGAGACTGTGTTGGTAATGGTGTACGCTCACAAGGATATTATGACGTGGTAAGTCCAAAAACAGGAAAAGTATTCAATGTGCCACAAGGAAAACATTGGGTTTATGCACGTGATAATATGATGAAAATGATAGAGGACAATCGTATCTGGTTTGGAAAGGATGGTAACTCATTCCCTGCGGTTAAACAATTTCTATCTGACGTTACAGGCAGAAGGCCTTCAAGCCTTTTGATGTATGAAGATTATGGTCATACAGATATGGCTAAAAAGGATTTAATCAAACTGTTTAAGGATTTAGAAAATGTTCCTTTTGATACGCCAAAGCCCGTCAAACTTATAAAAATGCTTTCTATAATCGGTAGTGATAAAGAGGATATAGTACTGGATTTTTTTTCAGGTTCCGCAACTACCGCCCAGGCCATTATGGAACTTAATGAAGAAACACAAAGCAACCGTAAGTTTATTCTTGTTCAAATGCCAGAGATTATTGACGACAATCCGGGAGCGATTAAAATAGGTTTGAATAATATAGCCGAAGTTGGCAAGGAGCGTATCCGCCGTGCTGGAAAGACAATAAAAGAAGAGAATCCATTGACGGCCCAAGATCTTGACACAGGCTTCCGTGTGTTCAAATGTGACAGCAGTAACTATAAAGATGTGGCTTTTGCTCCGAAAGATTATACTCAGGACATGCTTGCAGGACTGCTTGACAACATCAAGGAAGACCGCACCGACCTTGACTTGCTGTTTGACTGTATGCTTCGCTGGGGCGTGGAACTGTCTTTGCCTTTGAGCACAACAAAAGTTGATGGCTGCACGATACACAATGTGAACGATGGCGACCTTGTGGCTTGTTTCGATGGTAATGTGACGGAAGCGGTGATTGATGCTATTGCCGACTTGTCACCTTTACGTGTGGTATTCCGTGACAGCAGTTTCAACGAAGCGGCACAGAAGATGAACCTCTTTGAACTCTTCAAGCAGAAGTGTGACTGGACGGACGAGGAAGTGAAGAACAATGTGCGTGTCATCTAAAAACATTCAGTGAACTATGGCAAAAAAACTGACACTGAAATTCAAGAATCAACAGTTCCAGACGGATGCGGCTCGGGCTGTGACCGATGTGTTCCGTGGGCAGCGCAACCAGTCGATGGTGGAGTTTACCCATGACATGGGACGTTCGTCAGACGGTTCACAAGACCTCTTTGATGTAGTGGGCTTCCGCAATCAACCGCTTACTGTCCCCGCAGGACAGATATTGGAAAACATCCGACAGATACAAATGGCGGCACAACTGCGGCCATCGGAAACAATAGATACTGCAGACCTACGCCTGACCATCGAAATGGAGACGGGAACGGGCAAAACCTATACTTACATCAAGACCATGTATGAGTTGAACAAGCTCTATGGTTGGAGCAAGTTCATCATTGTGGTGCCAAGTATTGCCATTCGTGAAGGTGTATGCCGCTCCTTTGAGATAATGAGCGAACACTTTGCAGCAGAGTACGGCAAGCGCATACAGTCGTTCATATATGACTCGAAACAACTGACTAAGATTGACCAGTTTGCCAGCGACTCGAATATGCACGTGATGATAATCAACACGCAGGCGTTTGCCGCCCGTGGGGAGGATGCCCGTCGCATCTATATGAAGTTGGATGCCTTCCGCTCACGCAAGCCTATTGATGTGATAGCCGCCACAAAGCCTATCCTGATTATTGACGAACCGCAATCGGTATTGGGAGCCGACAAGAAGAACGCTACACGTGAAAAGCTGAAAGAGTTTAAGCCGCTCTTCACCTTATTATATAGTGCCACGCACAGAGCTGACGACATAGTAAATATGGTTTATCGTCTGGATGCAATGGATGCCTACAACAAGAAATTAGTGAAGAAAATCTCGGTGAAGGGTATCAATCAGCATGGTTCTACAGCCACCAACGGTTATCTCTATCTGGAGAGTATCGAACTGTCGAAAGGCAATCCGCGTGCCCGTATAGGTTTCGACAAGAAGGGGGTAAGTGGAGTAAAGCAAGTTACGCAGTTGGTGAGTGACGGATTTGACATCTATCAGCAGTCGGGCGGACTGGAGGAATACGCCAACGGTTATCGTATAGAAAGCATAGACGGCTACAACCGTTGCATACGCTTGTTGAACAACACTGTTCTATACGAGGGTGATATGATTGGACGTGTGAACGACATTTATGTGCGCCGCCACCAGATACGTGAGACCATCCTATCACATATCAACAAGGAGCGTCAGCTGTTCAAGATGGGCATCAAGTGTCTCTCGCTCTTCTTTATAGACCATGTGGATAACTACCGTATCTACAACCAGGGAGGCGGCACAAGCAAGGGGCAGTTTGCAGAAATCTTTGAAGAGGAATACCACAACATTATGGGTGCATTGCAACTGCAAACTGATGATTCGCAAGAATATATAGACTACTTGAAACGATGGAAAGCGGAAGAGGTACACAACGGCTATTTCTCCCGTGACAAGAAAGGGCACTTTGTGCAACCTTCAAAGACAGAGCTAAAGAACGAGAGCAGCAATGACACCTCTGCGTATGACCTCATCATGAAAGACAAGGAGAAGCTACTGTCGTTTGATGAACCAACACGCTTTATCTTTTCGCACTCTGCCTTGAAAGAAGGTTGGGATAATCCGAATGTGTTCCAGATATGTACACTGAAGGACAGCGACAACCAGACAAAGAAACGGCAAGAAGTGGGGCGTGGTATGCGCTTGTGCGTAAACAGCCAAGGTGAACGGCAGGATGAGACCGTGTTGCACGGACGAGTGTTTGAAGTAAACGAACTGACTGTCATTGCCAGCGAAAGCTATGATGATTTTGCCAAGAAATTGCAAACAGAAATTGCCGATGCTGTTGGCGACCGTCCTATTAAGGTACAGCCTACTTTATTTGTGGATATGGTTGTCACCAATGCAAATGGAGAGCAGAAAAGACTGGATGAACTGGAAGCAAGTTTCTTGTTTTCAGCATTGGTTACTCATGGCTATGTTAACCGGCAAGGACAACTCACCCAACAGTTCCACGACCACAAGCAGCAGGGAACGCTTGATTTCGGTGAGGATTACAACGAATATAAGGCAGACATCGTAAAACGGTTGGATGCCGTATTCAATCCCAATGCTGTCAAGCCAGACAATGCCAGACAGACACGTGAAGCAAAGTTTGACTCGCAGAAGTTTGAGCGCAAAGAGTTTCAAGAACTATGGCGGAAGATTAACCATCAAACTTACTACACTGTTAACTTCAAGACAGAAGACCTAATCCAACGTGCCGTCATTGAACTGGACAACCACCTGAGAGTGTCGGAAATAAACATTCAAGTAACGACTGGCACGCTCAATGAAATAAAGAACAAACAGGAACTTACGGAAGGCATTGCCATGAAAGTGACAGGCACAGACACACACGCTGTCAAGGAACTGGTAAATGAGAATGTAAAGTATGACCTAATCGGGAAATTAGTGGAAGCCACCGGACTGACACGCCGTGTCATTGTGACCATCTTGCAAAAGATAAGCCCTAACACCTTCTATATGTTCAAGGCTAATCCCGAAGAGTTTATCATCAAGGCAGGTAACATCATCAATCAATGCAAGGCCATTGCCGTAATCGAACACGTTGCATATCATAAACTTGACAAGACCTTTAATTCTGACATATTCAGCACATCAGCCTTAAAGGGCAAACTGGGCGTCAATGCCATGGAGTCGCAAAAATCCCTTTACGACCTTGTAGTGGTAGATTCACAAGGCATCGAGATGAACTTCGCTCAAGCACTGGAGCATCAGAATGAAGTCATAGTCTATACAAAACTGCCCGGCGGCTTCTATATTAACACTCCTGCCGGACACTATAATCCCGACTGGGCAATAGTGTTCAAAGAAGGCACCGACATCAAACACGTCTATTTCGTTGCTGAAACCAAAGGCTATAGTGATGACGAAGTACTGGACTATCGCAGTGCTGAAAGCGTAAAGATAGAATGTGCCCGTCGTCACTTCGCCACAATCTCGAATTCTACTGTCACATACAAAGTGGTGAATAGCTATGCCGATTTGAGGAATGTGATAACGAAGTAGGAAAGACTACCTTCTATATAATCGGACGGAATTTTGTAACTTATAAACTTCCGCCCGATTGTGGTTTCGTTTTTGCCCACACTTGTTTTACACAATCTTAGGTACTACCTCTACAAATTTCTTACCATTATATACACAAATATGGAAAGTTTGTGTTCCAACTATAATCATCAATAATAATGGTACAACAAGCAATGCTGTATGATAATTGTTCTTAATAGAATTATAATCAACAGCAGATGGCTTTGGTTTGTCCTCTGGATGTGTATGCCATTCACCAATATAAAAACGGGTATGCTCTGACCGTTCGTAATCGGCTTCAATAAATTTATTCGCTATTGTTGCATCACGTTCACACCCACAACGAGTGTGTGCTTTAACACATGGCGGCGAAATTTTACAAATTCTGTAACAATTCTTACCAACTTGCGTACCTGTTAACACTCCACACATTTCGTTGCCTTCATGTTGGACATAACTCTTAAGGGTCTCTATTACTTCTTCTTTTATCTCGAAGTGACAATCGGCAATATTTATACAGGAAGTTCTTGCAAATCGTTTTTTAAGAATTCTGATGTTGGATGCAGGTTGATGTTTTTCTTTGTTGCTATTCCTATATTTCCTACCCATCGGTAACATTTTGACTCTGAAGGTTGTTCTAATAATTGGTCTATAATGGGGAACATTGTAGAAAGAAACATAGTTACATCATTGGCAGAATACTGTGCATAACTACCATTGCATCCTGCATCGCGTTTCGTAAGTTTCTCTTCATTTGTATATTCTTCCCTCTTTATCAAGCAAAAATCTATGAAACTATCATTTGCTTTATCTCTTAGCCGTTTAACAGACTCCATATCTTCTGGATTTACATATATCATGATGCCAGATATGCCATAAGGTTCCAACCAAAGTATAAAAGCCGGTTTTCTTACAAATCCTTCTAACATTTGGTTAATCAGCCATTTCTCAGACATAACATCACCTGTACAAATAAACATCGCACTAGCTTCGTTGATTGCTTCTTTTTTAAGTTGTTGTAAGTTCATTTGTAAGGTTTGTATTTTTCTATCTGGTCTGTATTGCTGTAGGTAGTGTGCTATGGCATATGACTTATATTGGTTGATGTATTCAAAACCAAGTAGATGCCGCCCGATATTATCTACCGTTAGCCAATCCCTATCAGTTAAGACAAACGCAGCATTGTTGTAACCGTTAAGATAGTAACATAAGTTACTACCTACACTACCAAGTCCAGCTATTAAAAAACGCCTATCCTTCATTATCTCACCTGCAGTTCGTTCTGCAATTCGCTGGTCTGAATATATTGAGACATGGAGTCTATCAAGTTTTTTATTCTTATTTTCAAAAGATGTCAAAACTTTGAACGAAGTCAGTGCTCCCTTCCGATAGCCATTCCTATTCACTTTCAGGTCGTGTATATATATGCCACCTACAGCATAATTCAATCCTATAGAAAAGAATACATTCACATTCCCGAAATGGTTAAGGTATTTCTTGAACGTCTTCCTGTCTTCATTGTCACTTATCCTATCTATCACCTCTTGCCCCGTCATGCTAAATGGTGGCTCATTGGGGATTTTTAAAGAAGCAATATAGAGAACAGTAATCTCTCTTGTCTTATGCCTGAGTTTGATACTTGCTAATGCCTTGTCGTTCTCATCAGATGCAACAACATTCATCACATGCATACTACCATCTTTAAGGTTTTTACCAACATATGCAACACCTGTCATTTCACAAGTTTCTGTCGGTATATTACCTAACAAAATCCAATGGTCATCTACACTATTCTCTCCGTCATATTGTTCATTCCAATAATTTCTGATTTCTTTAGCATATTCATTGGAGTTGTCTCGACCGTAATAATTCTCAATCCACCTTCTTGTTCTGTCGATATTGTCACGTATTAGTCCTTCAATATTTTTCGCGTCATAAACCTCGCCATCCTCATATAAACACAACTTGCGTGTTTTTACAGATATATGGGGCAGGTATCTGAACCTATCATCTGGTATAATCACACATGGCATTGAGTAGGGAAAGTCTTTTGGAAATAGAATGTAAACTTCTACATCTTCGGCTTTATCCAATACCAATGCAGGTATCTGAACTTTCCAAATGTGAGTTCGTATTTTTTTCTCAAATCGCGGAATGCTATCAACCTCTTCTATATCGTATTCTTTTGAAAGTTCAATAAAACAGGTCTCCAATACGGTTTCAACATCAGGCATACTGGCTGTTTTTATTTATTGTACCTGAGAATCTCTGCTGTGAGGCATCTTCGTCAACATCTTTGGCCGTAGAACAACTGAACCTATCACCGAAATGTTTTTGCCATCTAACACATCCGTCATGTTGATTCTTGCTGGCTATAGCCTTCTCTGCGTCCTCTTTAAATGATTTCAATTCTTTTAAGAAGGCATCTTTCTTGCTTTTTGTATAATTGTCAAACAAGTCTTCATAAGGAGCTACAGGTCTCCAGCAATGGAAGTTTCCTTCAATACTAAGTTCGTCATATATATTCTTCAGTATATCTCGCATAGCAACATCATAACGATTTTCATCATTCCACTGATAATGTTTAGATACAAGCATTGACATGATGCAACCACTCGGCATCTTTGTACCTTCATTGCGCTTGTTTTCACACCATGCCTTCATGAAACGAACGAGTTCTCGTAATTTTGTTTTATCGTTACATTCTTTGCTAAACCAATCTATCATTTCATCAGGATTGGATTCATGCCACGGTTCAGCTCTGTGTGCAAGCATAGTCTTGTCATTAGCAGTGTCTAAAAAATAGATAGCTAAATCTATATGATGCCCATCCGCATATTGTACCCTAACACAAGGATTTATGTCATCTGCCCCGTTGGTTGTATGGTCCTTAACGGCCTCATATACTTCCCTATGATACCAGTTGATAGATTTACGGTCATTGATGTTGTCACTTTCGAAATATATTCCATCATCAAGGTCGTAAGCTCCTAAACCATTTTCATCTTTAATGGGATTTAGTAATGTGTGCATAGCGTAAGACCCCTGCCAATAAAAAGTAGGTTGGATATAATCGCTATGATTATCTTTGAAGTACTTTCTTATTTTAGCTCTCAATGCATCTCGATTCGTCTTGAGAGTCTTACGGCGCGTTGAAGTAGCTTTTATAACATCGTGAAACGCCTTAAATTGTTCATGATTATTTGCCATATTAATATTCTTTTGGATTTAAAGTCTTTTTTGTTTGAAAAAAATGAGCTATCTCTGGACGCATTTTTTCGTTCATAGCCGTGTTGTCCGCAATCTTTATAAGAAGTCTCAGAGAATCCTCACTTGCATTGTCCATGTCAATTATTTTATCCTGTTCTGGAGATAAAGGCATGTTTTCAATTCTGTGAAAGTCGAAGGGAAATGACAAATACCCCTTCAAGTTTGACATCAAAAACATTGCCGATTTTGATTGGCTAATAGAATAAGCATCAAAGAGCGTATCCTTCCAACTGACAAAAGCCCTATTCAGCTTATGATGTTTCTCTCCTTTTGTTTTCTGACAACTACTTATCGAAAGGATTTCAAGACCACAAAAACGTTGGTCTTGTGCGAACTTATATAAAAACTCTGTCAAAGCTACAAGAATTGGATTATTTGCCCACAAACCTCCGTCAACAAATTGATCATCTTCTATTTCCGTAACGGGTAAATATGTAGGAGCTGCAGAAGTAGCCAATGCAACATCTACATAGGTCTTCCGATCATCCTCTGTGAATTTGTCAAAATCCTTTTTAAAGACTCTCGGATTAGAGGTTAATGTATTATAGGCAGGAATGCAAAGAAAATTATTACTTTCTGCAATTGTTCGATTTCCAAAGACACTTTCAAGAGCAGAACGCAATTTTTTTGCAGAATATTTCCCGCCAAATGCCACTTGTTTCGCACCTAGATAAATACGACCACCTGGCATACATTTAACTCTCTCGTTGAAAATAGACGGTCCCTTCTCTCTATAGAATTTTACAACACTGCTCATAGGAATTTTGAGCGATGCTGCAAGGGCTATAATACCTCCCGTAGAAGTACCACAAAGCATATCAAAACAGTCAGAAACAACACATCCGAAAACTTCTTCGAATTTTGCTAAAAGTTCAGCTGAATAGATGCCCTTTATGCCACCACCATCAATACATAGGATTTTAAAATGTCTAGCTTCCATGCAATTAACTTTTTATGGATATTAGTAATGTTTTATGTCGATTTTTCTAATTAGTTTTATTCATCACACTCTCAGCCAACAGGTACACTCGTGTCCCGATTGTTTGTGGCCAGCGGTCTGCAGGATTCTTGTCTAACGCTTTTGCTCGTGCTATTGCATCCTCAACATAGGCTATCAACATTTGCGCATCGTAGGCAGACTCGTGATAGGAACCCATCTCTTGACGCAACTGTACCTTCAGATATGGGTCAGCATTCTTTGACTTTCTACGGTTCTCCATCCATTGTTGTTGCTCTTCCGGCGTCAGCAAAGTTGCATCTACCAAATGCAGCAATAACCAAAGTTCGAAGCAAGGATTACTTAGAGCCACGTGCAGATAATCATCTTGTGCACATTCTTTAGCCACATGCGACAACATCGCATCGGTCCAACGGTCTCTGTCTATAACCAACCAAAGTTCGTCATCAGATTCCAGGTCATATTGTCCTTTGTAATCGTTCAGCTGTTTTAATACATGCTCGGGACTTGAGTTATTCTGCTCGTTCTCGTGCCTTTCTAATATATGTACGTGCACACGTGGATTGGTATATTCTTTGGCTAATGCCTTGAAATATATCCGCTCCGTATCTTTGCCCTCAGAGGCTATGACTATCAGGCGAGCATCGCGAAATGCCTCACGGCGCTCACGTATCAAACTATTCCTGTTTCGCATCCCAATGAATATTATCTAATTCTCCAAAGAAAGGAATTGCACCATAGCGGCCGTTTAGATAACCTTTCTGAACATTCTCTCTTGGTTTGTATTCACAGAGTGAGGATAAATGACTTTCCCCTTTTTTGTCTTTCTCCACAAACCATATCTCATCTTGACGGACTGGTGCAGTGGAAAGTAGATTTGATTCATGGGTGGTGCATATCAACTGCATTTGCGAATCACTCCTAAGCAGACTGTTGTACATCTCCAACAACTTCAATGTCAGCATAGGGTGCAAACTTCTATCGACTTCGTCAATCACATAGACGGCGTCGTTGGCACGCATATCAATAAGCATGGGTATGAAGTCGAAAAGGCGTGATGTTCCATCAGACTCTTCGAACATTTCGAATATATAATCTGAGTTAGAACCGTCCTTTTTGTGGATTGTTTTCAACTCATACCACTTCAAATTCTTAGACTCGTCTTTTTCGGCAAAGATAAAACGACTCTCATTGTGGATTACCACACCCATCTTCTCATCTTTTCCTTCAAGATTTTCCTCGATTTTTTGTCTGATTTCATCCGGAATGTTCAGCTCTTCGGGCTTCGCTTCCACACGACAAAGATCTGAAATACCTGTACCAAAATATCCCAGCAGATCACGCATCACAGTCCTGAACTGATTGTCGCTCACTACTCGGAACGGGAAGTCCGTCCGATGGGTTTCCGGGAAGATGATATTTAGATTCTCGAACCACTTTCTCGCTAACTTGATAACATCGACACCTTTTCCGTTACGTTCAATATACTCACTCAGGAAAGTGCCCTTTGTAGGTGTACCGTCAATCAAGTATTTAAGGAATTGCCCGTTCTCATCCTTTAGGAACTGAGGTGCAATCACATTCCCCCAATCATTACCAGAACGTTTGCGCTCAAAAATCATAGTATCATTCCGACTACCGGTCTTGTATAACCATTCCTCCAGCAAACCACCCTTCGAGAACGCCACGCCGTAAGCAAGAAATTGGTCATTCACTTTAAACTCCAATTCAATACTTGAACGCTCCTGCGGATTGTCCGTCATCTTGAAATAGTTGTACTTACGGTTGCTCCAGCCATTCAAAGCAAATGCTTTGATGATAGCCAAACATTTTATAATGTTGGACTTTCCAGAAGCATTGGCTCCATATATAAGTCCCATGCGAAGCACTGAGATGTCATCACGTTTCTCTGCGCGTGACACATGCAGCGGCAACAAATCGCTCTTGCTGGCCGTAAACAAGATACGTGTTTCCTCGTTAAATGAGTAGATGTTTTCAAATTTTGCAGATACCAACATAATATCACATCGAATATTTAGTAAATAATCGGTGCAAAGGTAATAAAAATATTTCTATTATGTCACATTTATACGAAAAGATTGTAACCAACTGACATAATTTTAACTTTAATTTACTAAATAGTCAAACCTTTGAGACAAATTGTCGTATATCTGACTTTGGCGTAAATTTTGCAAGAACAGAAGTGTGCTATGGCATATATGTCAAAACTGAGCACAGAAAGGAGGTGTAATAGATGAGTAAGAATCAGCATGTAGTTCCGGTAGGAGATAAGTGGGGAATCAAGGGCGAAGGTAATTCGAGATTAACTTCCACATTCGATAGGCAGTCTGACGCAATTGCCGCTGCTCGCCAAATTTCCAGAAATCAGCATTCCGAGCTGTTCATTCATGGTCACAATGGTCAAATTCGAGAAAGAGATTCCCATGGAAACGATCCATTTCCTCCAAGAGGTTGAGAGCCTCAGCATTCTTTCCGCTTAGTGAAGAGTCCTAATACTACAGGGGCAGGTTGTAGTAGAGTAAGTAACCTTCAAATTAGAATCGAATGGGAATTTATAGAGTGCAGAAAACGGTTGATATCCACCCACCCAAAACGGGGATATCCGTTCACTTTTCATGCTCTTTACCCTAATGGCGATGCAAAATTAGTCATTATCTTCTATTTCCGTATGGTTTGCCACTGTTTTCTGACGTAGGGATGCCCCTTTCAACTCGAAGCGGACACTTGTGTGTACCAGACGGTCGAGTATGGCGTCAGCAGCTGTGGTGTTACCCTTCATCACCTCATACCAGTCGGCGACAGGCAACTGGGAGATTATGATGGTGGCTTTCTGCCCGTGCCTGTCCTCTATGATTTCCATAAAGTCAAGGAGCTGCTGGCCATCGAGTACTTTCATGCCGAAGTCATCCAGTATGAGCAGGTCCGTCTGTGCAAGCTTGGCAAAGAATCGGTGGAGGGTGCTGGCTATACGTGCAAGTGCTATCTCCTCAAAGAGCCGGTAGACATTGTAATATGCCACTTTGCAGCCGTTCATGCAGGCCTGATGCCCGAGGGCTGTGCCCAGCCAGCTTTTGCCTGTACCTGCGGCACCGGTGATGAGCACGGACACTCCCTTGCGCACATAGTTGCAGGTGGCAAGGTTGAGCACCTTCTGTTTGTCTACTCCACGCCTGCTGTCGTAGATGATCTCGCTGATGGAGGCCTGGTAGCGGAAGCGAGCCTTCTTCACGAGCCTTGAGTTACGGCTTTGCGTACGGTTGTCCAACTCGGCCTGTATAAGCAGTTGCAGGCCATCCTTGAGGGAGAGCGAGTCATGCTGACGCGTCTCCTGCATTGTAGTCCAGTAATGCGCCATTCCGGGCATCTTCAGACTTCTGAGGGCGTTTGAGATTTCGTCCATTTCGTTTGATGTTTTGGGTGGGTTAATGTATAAAGATTCTATAATTCTGTGGTTATCTAAACTGTTCACGTCCGCGTATGTTCTGATGTTCAGGAGGTGAGATAAGATTCTCTGACTGAGACACCCCCGCGCACCTGCTTTCGATAAGCGAGCGGATAAACCCGTAGTTGCAACGTCCGTACCGGAGTGCCGTCTCGCATGCCGTACGGAAGAGGATGGGGTCTGTACTTCGCTGCAAGTTGAGCAGCCCGTCACACGTTCTGTAGTGTGTCTCTGGCGGCATACCGGAGTTGTAGAAGATGTGCCGCACGACATCGCCGAGTTCCTTCGATGCCTTCCCCGCACGCTCTATGTATTTAGCCGCGCTCAGTCCCCTGTACTCGCTTGACTTGCTCGCGAGATGCTCTTCCACGATGGTGTACCGGCCTCTGCTGTAATCTCTTGTATGGGTGGCGACGAGCTCTCCCTCTACATAGACCTTCACGAGTGTGCGTGTGTAAGCTACATGTGCAGTCTTTGAGATGTGTCGGTAGGGCACGCTATAGTAATGCTGGTCTCTTCCCAGATAGATGCAGCAGTTGGAGGCTACCTTGAGGTCAGTGTAGGAGACGATTTCAAAATCCGTGGGAGGCAGCGGCCTGAGGTTGGGCCTGTCTATGGCCAAGAAACGCTCTTCACGGGTGTATGGGTTCTTCTGCATGCGTTTCTGGTTGTGTTTCTGCATCTTGGCAGCAGCTGCTGCGTTGAGTTCCTCCATGGAGAAGAACGTCTCGTTGCGAAGTTCTGCAAAGACACGCATATAGACGAGCCTTACGCTTCCTTCCACGTTGGACTTGTCCTTCGGATGCACGGGACGTGCCGGCACCACGACGGTACCGTAATGGTTGCCCATGTCCTCAAGCACCCTGTTCAGGGACGGCTCATACCTGTCTGTCTTTACCACTGCCGCCTTCAGATTGTCCGGTACGAGCATCTTCGGTACTCCACCCAAGTGTTTGAGGCACTGTGTGATGGCATATACGAAGTCTTCCGTACGCTGCGAGGGGATGAAGAGCAGGTAGCCGTAGTCGCTTGCCGGAAGTGTCGCTACGAAGGCCTGGCATTGTACCACCTCACCGGTTTCCCTGTCGATGTAGCCCATCGTGTCACCGGTAAAGTCCAGGAACAGTTTCTCGCCTCCCGTCCGCATGTCAGCAAGGATGGTGGAGGATGACTCCTTCTTCGCCTCCGTGTTCTGGCTGTAATGGTAACGGAACTGTGTGAGACTGTAGTGGTCATCGGGATGTTCCGAGACATATTCTTCCCAAAGGAGCTTCAGTGTCATATGCTTGCGTTTCATCTCCTCCTGGAGATAGGGCAGCAGATCCTTGAAGATCTCGAAGCGCTGGTCAGAGTAGGCAGGATTGCCGCCCTTGAGACGATGCTCAAGCACGGGGTCGTCGAGTTTGAGAAGGCCTTCTATGCCGAGTTCATCTGCACAGGCCTTACGTACATAGTTGTTTGCGGTCTCCTTGTTGATGCCGACAATCTCGGCTGCTTTGCGGTTGGAGACACCCTCCTTCTTGAGGAGCAGTAATTGCTTAATCTGGCTCATTTCTTTAGTCTTTCCTGCCATGGCTGTATATTGTATGTTAGATTCGATGCTCATACAATATACATGAAAAGAGCTGAAAAGTGAACGGACATGCTCCGTTTCTTGTGAGCAGGCTGTCATTCAGGGGAATTTGTGAACGGACATGCTCCGTTTTTCGGTCGCAAATAGTTTGGTATTAGCGACTTGAGTTTCCCTGACTGAACGGATATGCTCCGTTTTCCGTGTGATTCCTGAGCTCCAATAATAGGTGATGCAACAGGTGAACGGAAATGCTCCGTTTTTTAGGCCGTTTTTCGGCGTTTTTGGCAAAACTGAACGGATATGCTCCGTTTTTTAAGCCAATTTCAAGCCGATATTTGGCTCAAAAGTGAATGGATTGAACCGTTCGAGTGGGTGGAAATGCTCCGTTTTCGCCATAGAGTTCATAATTTGAAAGAAGGTGGTAGAAGTGGCAATTGGTTGGAATACTGGAAAAGAGCAACTGGGAAGAATGCCTATTTGTGCCATAAAGTTGATTGTTACCAACTTGCAACAGATGGGGCACATGTTCAATTGGACGCTCCTAATGACAACCGATGGTATATCGTACCACTTTGCCATAGATGTAACTGCCAATTTGGTGAGCATTTTATGGTTGAAAGACCGCTGGTATCTGTGACAGACCCAAGCGTAATCCTTTGGTAAAACAGGGATGTGCCATAGCGGGTAATCTCGCTATGGCTTTTTCTTACTTCTCACAGTTTTACGGACAATCATCCTTCTTATTGTATCATTTCCCTCATTTCGCAACCTCAAACTCGCATTTTTTCTGTAAAATCAAGTTAAATACGTTAAATCTTGGTTTTCTTCCATATGCAAGTAAAAAGCACATCCACTTTTCTACCGTATTAACTGCAAATAACTGATAACCAATAATATCCACATACTACAATTGTAAGAATTTAACTGATGTTACCATTGGAAATAATGTCAAATCAATCCGTCATGATATGTTTACTGGTTGTGGCAATCTTCAGACGATTTATTGCAAACCAATAACACCTCCTACATTCGCATTGCCTGAATATGCATTTGGAAACGATATGTCATCCGCTTTAAAAATTTATGTTCCAATAGCATCTGTGGAAACATATAAAACAGCCGACGGTTGGCAAAAATATGCAAATCAAATTGTTGGATATAATTTTACTGAATAATTAGAATCTAACCTCCTCTCCTGCTGTGTCTCGGCATGGCAGGAGAAAGATTATAAATATGGCAAAGAAATTCGAAATTATTGGACTGTCTTTATTATTAGTAGCATTCGGTTGGGAGTGTTTTTCTCAAACACTTTTTGATAACAAGACAGAAGCCTTGTTAGCTGAACTGCATCATAAAATAGACGTACTTTGGGAATGTGAATATGCGGATTTTACGCAAAGTCCGCAAAACACAACAACCAGCAATATGCTTGTCGATATGAATATGACAAACAGGCAATGGAAATCTTATGAACAGATACGGGCAGATTTCGAATTGTCAGACGAGCAAGAGGAATTTGGCCAAATGGTACGAATCATCTTATATATATCGGGCAGTATTTGTGTGATATTGGCAGAAAGATTCAAGAAAGGCTGTTTGTGGAAGAATAACGGTTGATTCGATTTTTTAGGACAGACTTGTGCAAAAGGGTTAATTTATAGACCCTCTGCACAAGTTTGTCCTTTCTATTTTACTTGCATATCTCATAAATTTTTCGTATATTTACATCATAATCAAAGATTTAATAACACTATAAATTTTAGCTAAAATGAAAAGAAAAACACCAAGTATTAATTGAAAAACGGGGACAGAGACTATCGACGATGTTCAAATATCGTATATCTCCAAAGGGGTATCTTATGATAATGACCACGGCGTTTGCCTGTTTGTAGGGCGTAGAACTGATGATCCCACACCACGAGAGTTTCACTATATCTTTGAACTCGACATCGACCCTACGAAAGATATGACCATCTGTTTTCAGAAACGAGGTCGTTATATGGTAGGATTCTCCTATCTGCTAAATCCAAAAGCCGTAGAGGAGGGTTGTCTCGCCATTGTATTGCCCAACATGGTAGATATTCCCAAGTCCAATTGTATGCTTAATCTCTTTGAAGCCCATATAAAGAGTGATACGGTCATATTCGGTTACACATCGACGGAGGGAAAACAGAGTTCTTTCAAATTTCCACTCACGGGTTTCAACGAGAAATATTTAGAGCAGTTCATATAAAAGATAAGAGGACAGACTTTGACAAGGGGTCTAAAATTAGACCGTTTGACAATGTTTGTCCTTACTTTTTCAACTAATAACAAAGCAACATACACTCTCTTAAAAGGAGAGAGCAGGGGAAAATTTTCCCACGCGTTTTCTCAACAGATACGAGGACAGACTTTGCAAAG
>OLWN01000357.1_pt1 | contig 24965 bp, 16 predicted proteins | sample 1644151 | NCBI WGS metagenome assembly OLWN01 (sample SAMEA103958121, study PRJEB25191) | human gut metagenome
TTATTTTATCTTTTATTGAACTAGTTTAAATTATAATTTTTTTATTATCATTACTATCATATGGATAGCTTATATTATAAAATTCATTACTAGATTTATAGTAGCATAAATAATTTAGCTTTTCTAATTCTTGTAAAATATTTTTATCAGAAACAAAAATAATATTGTCATGTGAATTTGCTTGAAAAAGGCATTTTCCCTTACTAAAAAAAGTAATATTGCTTAATTTTTCACCTTTCCAATCGAATACATTTTTTACACTATGTAAATATTTTTTTACAATATCAGATATTTTAAAACCTAAAATTAAATTTCTTGATTCTTGTGAATACATGTTTGCACCAAATTTAAAACTTAGATGTTTAAATATTACCTCATTTTTTATATCAGAAAAAGAGTTTAAACACATAAGAATTTGCTTCTTATTATTTTCTTCATTTTTCATGATTCTTTTTTTATATTTAATATATTCTTTTTCTTCATTTTTAAAATTATGTGAAAAATTCTTAATATACTTATTAAAAAGATCAATAATTTCTTCTTCAGTAATTTTAAAATTTAGATTTTCGTACGCTTCCACTTCAAAAGCAACACAATCGGAAGTATCAATTAATAAGTCTAATAATTTAAAATATTTTTTCACATTAAATTCTCCTATCAAAACAAATACCAAATATGAGTTTTATTTTCTCTATTAACATAATAGTGCCAATAAAGAAATAAAGATAATTTCACCAAATAATAAATATAATTTTATCACTGTTTACTCCCTTCAAATACCTATACAAGCGCAAAAACCCTCTTTTACCTAAGAGAGCTTGTTTAATAATTAGTATGTATTTTCTTAAGGGTGTTAAAAAGCAGACTTAGGAAAAATATTTCTATCTTCATTATACCATAATACTAAAAATTGCACAATGATTATACTAATAAAAAACTAAATACCTGAAAAAAAGCATATCTATAGACCGATAGTCTTCGATATGCTTTTTGATTTTGTGAAAATTTATTGATCTTTTATTATATTATATAAAGCTACAATAAATTTTATAAAACATAATTCTATCTTTCTCCACGAGCAAGATTACGGTACATACCAGGAATCATAGAAGCTAGAGTGATAGTCTTAGTTTCTTCACCGTTAGTTGCTGTAACAGTATAAGTTACACATGTATCAAATTCAGGTTGTGCAATAACACGGCCAGTATTATCTACTAAAGTAGGGTTATTTGATACCATTGTGAATGTCCAATCTTTATAAGATGTCATAGCAGTATTTTCAGCTTTAACTAGTTCGATGAATTCCCACCAAATTTCGTCTTCATTTTCAAGCATTGGTTGAGGACAATCTTTTGCTGAGAAGAAGTTATGACCTTTAACTCTTTCGATGTCAAGTTCATGTCTAATCATTAAGTCAGAAACTAGTTTAGCAGTCTTTTGCCATGTATACCATAAGTCTGATCCTTCGTTACAAGCTGTTTCAATACCAATACTATTTAAGTTACCACCTAGTGAGCAAACGCGACCTTCGATAACTTGGCTATTACACCACCATGTTCTACCAATGTAGTATTGACCATCAACAACTTTAACAGCTGGGCCTAAATCTGTTAAGTATTTACTATCTGTAGGAACAATAGTTTCACCTTCAACAACTTTACCTAATGTTGCATCCCAGTATCTTCTCTTACCACTAGGACAAGCAACTGTAGATTCAGTACCATTGATTGCAAATTTAGAATTTTCTGTTATTGTAACAACAGGACGAGTAGGATCTCCTTCTTTTACCATAACACCAGTTGGATACCATTCAAATGGAGTACCAGTACCATCACCAGCATGCCATGTAACATATTTTTCGTCATAACAATAGAAGATACCATCGTTACCAGTTACATAGTGGATTGATGAATCATTTGATTGATTTACGAAATAGTTAGCATTAGCACTTGCAGTTGAACCTGCAGCCATATTACCAGTATAGTGAACAGTGATAAATTCTAATGCACCTTGTCTTACACCTGAATGATTTGACTTAGTAGGAGTTTCTGTATAGTATTTCTTATTAATTTCGTAAGCTTCAAATAATAATTTAGAAACACTACTTAAGATATCAGCATAGTAAGCATAACCACCAGCACCAATACCAAGTTGTGATCTTAAGAAGATATTAGCATTATTTTGTTCCATTACGAATTTAACAACGCCAGTTTCATCAGCTGCAAGAACGATTACTACGAATTCAAGTTTAATATCTGGGTTACCAACTTTTGAAGCAACGATTGTTGCAGTACCAGCTTTAACACCAGTAACAATACCGTTTTCAACTGTTGCGATATCAGGATTTAAGCTTGACCATTCAATTTCGCCTGTACCATTTACGATACTTGCATTTAATGCGATTGTTTCGTTTACAACAACATATGAACTAGTTGCATATTCACCATTAATGTGTTCAGGAACATATACATTAACTGTCATTTCACCAAATACTCTATCATTTGCAAGTGAAACAACTTTAATAGTAACTGTACCAACTGTTAAGAAAGAAATTAAACCTTCTGAACTAATAGTAGCAACCTTTTCATCACTAGTGATGAATTTAACTGCTTTATTAGCTGCTTCTGCAGGTAATACTTCCCATTCTAATTGTAATGTGGAGAAACGTTTAGTTTCTGTTATAGCGTTTTTAATATTAACGTTTGTAACAGGATTTAAGTCAACGAACTTAGCATAATATTTAGGGTTTGTAGCACCAACAGTAATAGTTGTGATAGCCTCACCAGTAAATTCAGCATTATCATACCAACCAACAAATGTTAGGAACGGTTTCTTAGGAGCAGGTAGAGTTAATACTTTACCTTCAGTTGTATCTAATGTTGCCTTAACTGTTTCAAGATATGGTGTCCATACTTGTTCTCTTAAAACTTGATCACTATAATCTGAAGATTTATAGTTACCATTTTCATAAGCAGTTCCGCCTTTCATAAATGCTCTAAATTCATAACTTGCTGCATATGTCCAGTTACTATTGGCTGCTTTATATGTATCTACATCCGCATATTCTAGTAATGCAGCACATGCTCTCTTGTTTGGATTTCCACCAACTTCACTTAACCATTTAGCAAGCCAGCCCCATTTTTCTGACATACCTTCACTATAGAAGAAATTAGGAATATTAACTTCTGTCCAAGCACTGCTAGGAACTGTAGCTTGAGTGTAGTTTGTGCCACCCCATGCATTGTAATCTTTAATTAAATCTAAGCTAATTTCATCAAATGAAGCATAATTCCAGTTACCACCATTTAATTCAAATTCAAGAGTAACAGGGTTTCCTTCTAATTCTTCCCATGTAGCCACGATATGTAAATCTCCTTTAGAACCAGCAGGAATTTCAGTAATAATTGTGCCATTTAATGACCAACCTTTAAATTCATGATAAATATTCCATGTAGGAACAGGAAGAGTAATTGCGCCTGTGTCTTTGTTATAGTAATATACAAGACCTTTTGCATTACCACCATCTAGATCATAACTAATCTTCCAGAATTCATATTTTTCACTTGCACCCATTGTTGGTTTTTCAGCAAGAGCTGTACCATAAGTACTTAAGTGTTTGAACATTGTAGCGTATGCAGTTAAGTCAGTAATAACATTACCATCATTATCTTCATAGTAGTTACCTTCAAATACTGCTAGATGAGGGTTTGTTTTTTCATTATCATCACCTCTGTAAGTTCCAAAATAATGATCTGCAGGAACACCTAGGAATTGGTTGTTTTTAACTACGCAACTCCAATTAGAAGCTGATGCACCATTGTTACGTAACCACATTGGGTTAACACAATGATCAAAAATATTTTCTTCAACTAACCAAGCTGTTAAATTTTCTTGGAATACGTGAGCACTAAGTGCATTGTTATAAGGTGATGTTTTAGTATCACTTGAGCCTACTTGTTTGAAAGTATTAGCTCTAACGATTACTTTAGTTGATGAGCCACCTGCACCAGCAAGTGAATATCCAAAAATTGCATTATTACCATTACCAGCAGTTTCTTGTTCAAAGTGGTTATTAGTGAATGATAAAATACCATAACAGTATCCACCTTCAAGACGAACAGCATCACTACCAAAGTTCATAAATACGTTACCATCAACTGTTAAGTTTTCAACTCTATTAATTAAAACATTGATATCACCAACATTTGTAAATTTGTTGTTGAATACTTGGATGTTCTTAGAAGCACCAGATGAAACTTTGATTTCTAAGAATGCATTAGAAACGTATCTATTTAATATCCATGCAGTTGTTTGTGCCATATCATAAGCAACGTTATTTTGGAATGTTAATCCAGAAATAGTATCACCGTTGTTAGCATTTTTAACTTTTGCAGAACCAGTAAATGCTAAACCATCAATTGTTAAGTTTGTAGCAGCTTTATCAAAAGAAATAACACCTTTAATAATTGCTTCTGCTTTTCTTGTAGCAGTATTAGGATTAATACCTTCATTTGGACCGACAATTGTTAAGTTAGCAACTGAGATTTTTACGTTTTCTTCATATTCACCAGCAAGAATAATAATCTTATCGCCAGCTTTTGCTTTTGCTAGAGCTTCTGCTATTGTTGCAACAGCATAACTTTCGCCATTTTTACTTACGTAAATTGCGTCTTCACGCCATACAGCAGTAAGTGTAACAGCTGTATCTGTACCAGCAGGAATAGATGTAACAAATTCACCATTCATCAACCAACCAACGAAAATTCTATTTTCTTTTGTTGGAGTAGGAAGTACAGAAAGACCAGTTACAGAATCAAATGAAGTAGGCGCTGTACTATCAAGTTCACCACCATCTAATTCATAACTAATTGATTTGAATGTTAAAGGTTGTCCATATAGAGGAACTTTAGATTCATCTTCATAGTAAGGTTCCCATGTAGCATTTAAGAACATTGCAGCAACAGGAGTCTTATCATAATAGTTATTTGTAGCGTCAATAATAAATGTCATTGAGTTTTTAACATAATAAGTAGCTTTGCATTCATATACCTTATTATAGTTAATATGAGCAACAAAGTTTTCAGCAGTTCTAGAATCTGCTTTGTCAATTCTAACTGCCATATAGCTATTTCTAACTGTATTGTATAAGAAATCAAATACAACTTTACCTTCAGCAGCACCTTTGTAACTAGCAATAGTTACTGCAGCGTGGCTACCAGATGTTTGACCATTATTTACAAATACGTTATTTTGAATGCTGTAATTACCTTCGCAATAACCTTTTAGCCATACTACATATTGTGAGTAGTTTTCAAAATGGTTACCAACAATTTCAACATCGCCTTTTAGACCGAATGCGGCACTATCAACAATCTTGATACCATCGTTGTAATTCTTTCTAGCGCCAACGAATTTACTATCTTTAATAGTTAAACCATTGAATAAAGCTCCGTAAAGAATCATAGGTCTTGCTTCTTTAGTATTAGTATTTAAAACGTTTTTAATAACAACGTTCTTGTATTCAACACCTTCAACAGTACTATAGAAGTAAAGTGGAGCATTTGTTGATACGTTTGTAGCGTTAACACTACTTTCAAAAATATGGACATTAACAATTGTTAAGTTTTCAATTGCTTGATCTAATGCAGCGATTCTTGCAACACCAATAATTTGAATACCATCAATTGTAACATCATCAGCCTTAACAACTAAATCAGTTGTAAATACTGTTTCAGCACTTCTATCACTGTTAACAGGATTAACGCCTGCGTTTGCACCAGCAATGATAATGCCAGAAACTGTGATTTCAGCACCTTCATAAGTGCCAGCATCAACTTTAATTGTGTCGCCAGCTTTAGCAACTGCTAGAGCTTCAGCTAGAGTTTTATAAGTACGTTCTGCACCAACGAAGATTACGTTTTCTTCACCAGATGCAGCACGCCATTTAGCAACTAAATGTAAGTCGCCAGTCATTTTAGCTGTAATAGCTGTAACAAGTTCAGCACCACTATACCAACCAGCGAAGTCAAATCCTTCTTTAACTGGAGTAACAAGAACAGCTTCAGTACCGCTTAAATATTTAGCAGGACCTTCGATTGTCTTGCCAGCAGGAAGTTTAGCTTCGAAATCAGCAAATTGAACTGTTGAATAATCAGCACTTCTTGGCCAACTATCCCATTTACTTTGGTTAATGAAACCATGAACATTACCTCTTAAAATAGTGTTATGATATTCACCATTCTTATCAGCAATATTTGATTTATATTGATCATCAACTTTAGCACAGTATTCAACAACAAATGTTCTTACCCATGCCCATTCAGCATATTTAGCATTGTCAAAGAAATCATCTAAATTGCCATAGTTAAATGAAATATTCATAAATTCAGAAGCAGGTAATGCTTCACCAGTGTATTTAGTTCCAGAATAATCATTTGTAATATATTCAACATAAGCATTCATGAAAGCTTGTGCCATTTCTTCATAAGAAGTAATCTTAGTAACAGGCCATGCACCACCATTTAAGTCATAAGTAATTGAATATTCGCTTTGTACTACTTTTTCTTCCCATTTAGCAACTAAATCGATATCTGTAGTAGTATCAGCTGCAATACTTTCAACTTTTTCTTCACCAATAAACCAACCTACGAATGTATAACCTTCTCTTGTAGGAACTGGAAGTTCTGCAAGACCAACACCTTCATAGAATTTGCTTGGATATTCAGCAGGCATTACACCTTCAGCAGGATCAAATGTAATTGTATGAGATGGATTTTCTTGCCATTTAGCAGTTAATTCTACTTCACCTTCTTGAGTTGCAGAGATGCTTTCAACTTTTTCTTCACCAATGAACCAACCTAAGAATGTAAATCCAACTTTTGTAGGAACTGGAAGTTCAGTAAGACCTTTACCAAATACATATTCAGTAGCTGCACCTTCAGGAAGTGTACCACCATCAAGGTTATAAGCAATTTTATATTTAGGAGCATCAAATTTTGCAACTAATTCAAGATTGCCAATTGTACCTTTTTCAATCTTTTCAACTTTTTCTTCACCAACAAACCAACCAATGAATGTAGCTTTATCTTTTACTACTGAAGGAAGTTTAACTTCGTCTTCAACTGTATAAGTTGTATTTAATCCACAATGTGCCATCCAACTATTCTTAACTTCATCAGATGTACAATCAACTGTAGTAAATCTACTTGGTAAACCATTATATGTAGCTTTATAAGTTTCATTCCACATTGCACTGTTAATACCTAATAGGTAAATTGCAACGTTTTGTGTAGCATATCCAGAAATACTAATTGGATCTGCTAACATATTTTGTAAATATTTAGTATCTTCACCTTGTGCTTTTGCAAAAGGAATTAATGCTTTAAAGATCCAAGACCATTTAGCATGCATTTCTGCATTTTGCCAGAATGTTGTTCTTTGAGGATCAGCAGCCCAGTATTGTGCAACTGTTGTCATTTCGATACCAGCAAATTTGCCGAAATCTTTCATGAAGTCATTTACCATTTCTTCACGTGTTGCATAAACACCAGTAAGAGTTCCACCATCTGTATTATAAGTAATAGAGTAAGTAATTACTTCCCACTTAGCAACAAGTGTAATATCAGCAGTAGTACCTTTTTCAATCTTTTCAACTTTTTCTTCACCATTAAACCAACCTAAGAATGTGTACCCTTTTCTTTCAGCAAGAGGTAATACAACTTCTTCAGTAGGTGTTACGGTTGTAGGAGCACCACAGTACGCAATCCAACTATTCTTAACTTCATCAGATGTACAATCAACTGTAGTAAATCTACTTGGTAAACCATTATATGTAGCTTTATAAGTTTCATTCCACATTGCACTGTTAATACCTAATAGGTAAATTGCAACGTTTTGTGTAGCATATCCAGAAATACTAATTGGATCTGCTAACATATTTTGTAAATATTTAGTATCTTCACCTTGTGCTTTTGCAAAAGGAATTAATGCTTTAAAGATCCAAGACCATTTAGCATGCATTTCTGCATTTTGCCAGAATGTTGTTCTTTGAGGATCAGCAGCCCAGTATTGTGCAACTGTTGTCATTTCGATACCAGCAAATTTGCCGAAATCTTTCATGAAGTCATTTACCATTTCTTCACGTGTTGCATAAACACCAACAAGTGCACCACCATTAACATCTAGAGTAAGCTTGTAAATTTGTTCTTTCCAACTTGCTACAAGTTCAAGATTGCCAGTAGTTCCTTTAACTACTTTTTCTAAAACTTCACCATTCAATAACCAACCTAAGAATACATGGTTTTCTTTAGTAGGAGCTACAAGTTCAACTTCATCAAGAACTGTATAAGTAGTAGTTTCACCAGTAAGAGTTCCACCATCTAAATTATAAGTAATTGTGTAAGTTTCAATTTCCCATTTTGCAGTAAGTGTAACATCTGCGATGTTTTCAACTGTTAATTGTTCAACTTTTGTTTCACCATTAAACCAACCCAAGAATTTATAACCTGCTTTTGTTGGTGCAGCAAGGGCAAGTGGTAATTGTTCAACATTGTAAGTTGCAGGATTAGACTCAGCATTTGTTCCACCATCTAATTCATAAGTGATAGTGTATTCTTTTACAGTCCATGTAGCAACAAGTGTAACATCACCAACTTTTCCAGCAGGAATAGTTTCAACTACTTCTTCGCCTAATTTCCAACCAGCAAATACATAGTGTTCTTTAGTTGGAGCAGCAAGAGTAAGTGGTAATTGATCAGCATTGTAAGTTGCAGGATTAGATTCAGCATTTGTTCCACCATTTAGTTCATATGTAACTTTATAGTCAATTGCATCTAATTTTGCAACTAAATTCATATCACCAACGTTTTCAGTTGTGATTTGTTCAACTTTTACATCACCATTATACCAACCAGCAAATGTATAGCCATCTTTTTCTGCAGCTTTTAATACTAGTGGTAAATCTTCAATAGTGTAAGTTTCAGGATTTTCAGTAACAAAAGGTTCACCATTAAATTCATAGTTCAACTTATAATTTGTTAATTCCCATTGAGCAATAAGAGTAATATCACCATATGTACCAGCAGGAATTTCATTAACAATCTTAGCAGTTTCACCTTGTACTAGTTTCCAACCTAAGAATGTGTAACCAAACTTAGTTGCTGGAGCAAGTTTAATTGGTAAATCTAAAGCACTATATGCTGATAAATTGCTTTCGGCATTAGTTCCGCCATCTAGTTCATAAGTAATATTAAAGTCAGATTCAATAACTTTAATTGCTACTTTTGTTTCGTATTCTTCACCAGAATAGTCAGATACAACTACTTTTATAGTACCTTCACCTAATGCGATAGGATCAAGAACACCATCTTCTGTAATTGTTGCAACTTCAGGACTTAAATCTAAAGCGTAGAATTTCGCAACAGCATTAGTGTAATTTAAGTGTAATTCATAAGGAATTACCTTTTTGTCGCCTTTTAGAACAATGATTGGATCATCAGCTCTAAATTCTGGTAATGCAGCCTTAATAACTTTTACAACTGCCTTATCATAAACAGATGCTTTATCTTTCCAATATACTTTAACTTCAACTGTTCCTTCGCTGACAGGATAAATTGTTCCGTCAACATAGCGAGCAATTTCTTCGTTTGAAGATTCATAAACAAGTTCAAGCTCTGCTGTATTTACTGTTGCAGACGCTTTTACCACAGGTTTTAATTCATAGTGTGTTTGCATTCTAACTTCGTATTCATTTTTTTCAAAATAAATGCGAACAGTGTTTTTGTTGCCACAACCTACAACGCAAAAAACTGTAGCGATAAGTGTTAAAAATAAGAAAATTCTTTTTCTAAGTTTAAACATTTTTTTCTCCTTTACCTTTCTTAATTTTTACACTTTATTATAGCATTTTTCATTTTTTTTGTAAAGCGTTTTCATTTTTTATTTTATTTTACATAAGAAAAAAACTTAATGGGCTAAAATTCCCACTAAGTTTTGTTGTTTTATTCACCTTTATCGACAATTGGAGCGAATTGTGATGAGCCTGGAATTGTTGTCCAAAGTGTAATTGACTCTGATTTTCCATCTTTAGATACGGTAATTGTATAACTTACTGATCTTGTTTTTACATCTTGTTTAATTACACGTCCTAAATTATTTACATATTCAGGATCATTTGATTTGAATGTTACGGTATAACCAGCATACTTAGTAATCATATCGTATTCAAATTGAACTAATTCAATAAATTTACCCCAGAAACCATTACTACGCATTGTCGCAGGACAAGGTTTACCACTGAAATAGTGGTGAGGTTTAACATCATCGATGGTTAGATTATTTGTTTTCATTAAGTTAGCAACAAGTTTCGCAGTTTTTTGCCAAGTATAATAAATGTCGGAACCTTTATTAACTGCAGTTTCCATGCCGATACCATTCATGTTGCCGCCATAATTTGAAATTTTTAGATATTCTTTGTTAAAATATGTATTTCCCATATAGTAATAACCATTTTGAATTACTACTCTAACACCCATATCATTGATTGAATCTGTTGTTAAGATTTTGCCATCATTTGTTGGAGCTTCAATTGTTGTTTTTACACCATTTAAAGCATAATATCCATCTTCGGTAATTGTTACTTTAGGATGTTTATCATCTGTTGCTTTAACACCAGTTTCAATTAAACGATATTCACTTTTTGAGGAATGTCCATCACCAGCATGATATGCTACCTCGTTATCTGGAATATGATGATAAATCCCATCATTTGCTACTGTATAATGCCATGATGTGCCACCGCCACCACCAACAATATATTTAGCATGAGCAAGTCCATCAGCAGTTGATGCAGATGATGCAGTATCATGAACTACGATATAGAATTTTTCTCTTACTTCTCCTGGTCTGTTACCCATACCTTTAGGTACTAAGTAATTTTCATTTACGACAAAAGGTTCAAATAAATAATCTGTAACGCTTCCTAAAAGGCGATGTTCATATACAAATTGATATCCTGTTACAGTAATATTCTTAGCGATTATTTCCGCAGCAGCATTATCAACAAAGTATCTCAATAGTTCACTCATTTTACCAACTCCTTGTTTTATTGTTACACCAATTGAGGCATAAATATTACTATTATCTTCACAGTATACACTAATTAAAGTGCTTCCTTCACCAACACCAGTAACTACACCATCGCTTACTGTGGCGATAGTTTCATTATCACTAGACCATACAAGTTTTGTAACATCAATATTTTTCGCAACCATATATGGAGTAACAATTATTTTAACTGTATCACCAATTCCAATTACTTGGTTAGTTTCATATGATAAATCAAGACGAGATAATCCCCAATTACTTGTTAATACAACATCATAATTAGTACCAACTGGAATTTCAAATTTCATTTTATCTAAATCCAAAGATGAACTACTATCATTTATTTTCCATCCTAAGAATGAGGCATCATTTCTCGTTAAAAGGGGAAGAGAAATAGGTAAGTCATCAATGCTAAATTTACTATACTTTTCTAAGTAATCAGCAGGCATTAAGGCTTTATCTTCATCATTTATATCAAAGGTAATTGAATAGAAAACATCTTCTACTGTTATTTCAATACTATCAGTAAATCCACTTTCTGTGTGAACTGTGACTTTTGATTTTCCAACTTTTAAAGCATCAATTCTACCTTTTTCGTTTACCTTTAGGATAGTTGGATCTTCTACTTCAAACGTAAAGTTTTCATTGTATCCTTTAGGACTAAATGACACAGTTAAGAATTGGACACCATCACGTTTCATCACTTCACTACCTAATAATTTCATTGAAACAACATTTACTTCAATTTTATCTTCATAATAGCCATTTAGTTTTACTGTAATTGTAGCTTTACCTTCTTTTAAACCTTTTAAATGATGTTTGTCAACTACTTCAACAACACTTGAATCACTTGATACTAATGTGAAATCTTCAAACTCAGTTACACCTTCCATATAAACTCTAAATTCACTTGTGCCATTTACCGCAAGTCCTTTTTGATATTTATATTCAAAATTCATAATTACTTCAACAGTGACACTTTGTTCTTCACCATTCCATCTAAGAGTTAATGTAGCTTTACCGACCGATACTGCTTCAATTTTGCTTAGTGATATTACTTTTACAACTTCAGGATTACTAGATGTAAGAACAGCATCATTCATCTTTTTATCTTGGGCATTTGTACATTCAATAGTTTGAATTTCACCTTTTCGCATTGTTGTCTCAAGATTAATGCTAAGCATATCAATTACTTCAACAGTGTATTCTCTTACATATGTATCGCAAGTAACTGTTATTTTTGTAGTACCTAATTTTTGAGATACTAGACTTCCTTTTTGATAAGTAATAACGCTAGAATCTTCAACATTAACTTCATAATCAGTAGTAGTATCATTATTTAGTACTACTTCCAAGCGATGACGCGTATTGCATACCATTTTGCTCGGAATATTAACATACATGCCTTCACCTACGGTAATTTTACGTGTCAAAGTTTCTTTGTTAATCTTGATATTAATTTCAGCCTCTCCCATCTTACATGCAATAAGGGTATTACCATCTACTTTAATAATACTTTCATTTAAGCTTGTCATTTCGAATGCTTCTTCAGCTTTTACTTCATAGACTTCACCAAGTGCCATATTTGTTGGAACAAGGTTTTTGTACTTATCATCTTTTTCTTTTTTACCACAACTTGCAAGTGTTACTACACAAATGAATAAAAATGATAAGTATAAAATACTAAATAGTTTTTTATTTATTCTCATATTCTCACACTCCTAGAAACATTATAACATTTTTCAAGTTTTTTTTCAATATAATTAAGAAAAAAAGAATAACACTCTTTCTAAGTGTTATTCTCTAAAAAATGAACAGTTATTTTTTATCTTTAAAGAATCGTTTAATACGATCAAAGATACTGTTGCTTGCAGTTTCATCAGTATTTGATAATTCTGTAAACAAGTCTTTTTGTTTGCTAGTAAGCTTAGTTGGTGTTACCACTTTTACAGTTACATATTGGTTACCACATCTACCTGTGATTTTATTATCAATACCTTTACCTGACATTTTGAATCTAGTACCAGTTTGGGTACCTGCTGGAATCTTTAGGTTAACCATACCTTGTAAAGTTTTCACTTCAATTGTTGTTCCTAAAGCAGCTTGACTAAATGTTATTGGTAATTCTAACATTATATCATTACCATCTCTTGTAAAGATTTCATGTGGTTTAACTGTAACACGAATTAATAGATCGCCTTTTGAGCCACCATTTGTTCCGGCTTCCCCTTCACCTGCTAAACGAATAGTTTGATCATCATTAATTCCGGCCAAAATATTGACGTTGATAGTTTTATTTTTCTTAACACGTCCGCTGCCATTACATACATGACAAGCGTGGGCGATTTTTTTACCACGACCATTACAATCAGGGCATACAGTTTCAGTTGAAATACGTCCTAGAATTGTTGCTTGTTGAACTACAACACGACCAGTACCATGGCACTTTTGACAAGTAGTTACATCACTTGGAGTTTCAGCTCCTGATCCATGACAATTTTCGCATTCTTCATAACGGCTGATATTTATTGGTTTTTTAACACCAAACGCAGCTTCTTCAAATGTTAGTGTTACATCGACAATAATGTCTTTTCCCCGTGTTGCTCCAGTGCTACCTCTAGATGAGCGACCTCCCCCAAAGAAACTGCTAAAGATATCTTCAAATCCGCCAAAGCCACCAAAGCCGCTTGAACCTCCGGCAAAGCCAGAACCGCCAAATCCATTAGTTGGATCTTCGGTTCCGTAATTGTCATAATTTGAACGTTTTTCCGGATCGCTTAAACAGTCATAAGCAACTTGAATTTCGGCAAATTTTTCAGTAGCATTGGGGTCAGTGCTGACATCAGGATGATATTTTTTCGCAAGGCTACGATATGCTTTTTTAATCTCATCTGGTGTGGCATTTTTGTCTACGCCTAACACTTCATAATAATCTCTTTTTGTTGCCATAAATGACCCCTCTCCATTCTAATAATAGTTTAATACTACTATTTATATTATTTAACGTCTTCGTAATCAGCATCAACAGTGTTATCATCACCAGAGTTATTATTGTTGTTGTCACCATTTTCTGCTTGACTCTTAGCTTGTTGTTCTTTTTGAATCTTTTCGTATGCTTTTATCGCAATTGATTGAGCATCTTTTTCAAGAGCTTCTTTCTTAACCTTAATTTCATTTAAGTCTGTTCCTTCTAGAGCTTTCTTTAATTCTTCCTTAGCTGCGTTAACTTTAGATTTTTCATCTTCAGTTGCTTCATCACCTAAGTCTGCAATTGATTTGTCAACCGCAAACATTAGTTGTTCACATTCATTACGAAGGTCAGCTTCATCTTTCTTAGCCTTATCACTTGCGGCATTTTCCTCTGCTTCTTTAACCATACGATCAATTTCTTCCTCGCTTAAGCCATTACCATCACTGATTGTAATAGTTTGAGATTTACCAGTTCCTAAATCTTTAGCACTAACATGAACGATACCATTGGCATCTATATCAAATTTTACTTCAATTTGAGGAACACCACGAGGAGCAAGTGGAAGACCAACTAATTGGAACTTACCTAAAGTCTTGTTGTCGGCTGCCATACTTCTTTCACCTTGTAGAACATGAATTTCTACACCAGGTTGATTATCTACAGCAGTAGAGAAGATTTGTGATTTAGTAGTAGGGATTGTTGTATTACGTGGAATTAATACAGTACATACACCACCTAATGTTTCAATACCAAGTGATAGAGGTGTAACATCTAGTAATAGTACATCTTTAACATCACCAGCAAGAACACCACCTTGAATTGCGGCACCCATTGCTACTACTTCATCAGGGTTAATACTACGGTTAGGTTCTTTACCTAATTCACGACGTACTAATTCTTGAACAGCAGGAATTCTTGTTGAACCACCTACTAATAATACTTGATCAAGGTCACTTGCTTTAAGTTTAGCATCACGTAAAGCTTGACGAACAGCATTAGTTGTAGATTCAATTAAATCACGAATTAATTCTTCAAATTTAGCTCTTGTTAAAGTCATATCAAAGTGAACAGGATTGCCACTAGCATCAACAGTAATAAATGGAATGTTAATGTTAGTTTGAGCCATGCTACTTAATTCCTTCTTAGCTTTTTCAGCTTCCATCTTTAATCTAAACATTGCAGATTTATTAGTTGATAAATCAATACCATTAGATTTCTTGAATTCTTCAACTAAGTATTTTACAACACGATTATCAAAGTCGTCACCACCAAGACGGTTGTTACCAGCTGTTGATAATACTTCATATGTACCATCAGCAAGTTGTAGAATAGATACATCGAATGTACCACCACCAAGGTCATAAACTAAGACAGTTTGTTCTTTTTGGCTTTGTTTGTCAATACCATAAGCAAGTGCTGCGGCAGTAGGTTCATTGATGATACGTTTTACATCAAGGCCGGCAATCTTACCAGCATCTTTAGTTGCTTGTCTTTCAGCATCATTGAAGTATGCAGGAACAGTAATAACTGCTTCAGTTACTTTTTCACCTAAATATGCTTCAGCAGTAGCTTTTAAGTTTTGTAGAATCATTGCTGAAATTTCTTGTGGTTTGTAAGATTTACCAGTAGATTTAATGTTTACTTCATAATCTGTACCCATATGTCTCTTAATTGAGAATACTGTATCAAGGTTAGTAGCAGCTTGACGACGTGCATTTTCACCAACGATTATTTCCCCATTTCTGAATGCTACAACTGATGGTGTAGTTCTCATACCTTCGGCGTTAACGATAACTTTTGGTTCGCCACCTTCCATAACGGCAACACATGAATTTGTTGTACCTAAGTCAATACCTATAATTTTGCTCATAATAAATTTCCTCCTAAATTCTTTTTTTATTTACTTACTTTGACCATACTTGGTCTTAATACGCGGTCTTTATAAATGTATCCAGTCATTAATTCTTCAACTACAATATTTGAGTCAGTACCTTCTACTTCGACTGTTTCAATGGCTGAATGGTATGCTGGATCAAAAGGTTTACCTAAAGCCTCAATTGGTTTTACACCATTTCTTTCTAAGATTTGTTTGAATGATTTATTTATCATAGCAAATCCATCAAGAAATTGTTTTAATTTTTCATCATCTGTTTGTTTATTAACAGCTTTGTCAAATATATCAAGAGTATCAATTAGTTGCATTAAAAAATCAGCTAGAGCATATTTGCGATCTTTTATTCTTTCTTCATTTGTCCTCTTCTTGAAGTTTTCAAGTTCAGCTAAATTTCTCAATAATTGATCTTTTAATTCCGCATTTTCTTTTTTTAATGCTTGATTTTCTTCATATAAATGATTCTTTTTATGTTTCTTATTTTTTTTATTTTCTTCAGACATATCGCTTTCAACTTCTTTTGTTTCTTCAACTATTTCGGTCTCAGGTGCTACATCCATTTCTTTTTCTTCTTCACGGTAACGATTGTTTTCCATTATATTCCTCCCTTATAATACTTTTTTGATGTTTTTCGCAATATGTTCAAGTAAAGGAATTACCTTAACATATTCCATTCTAGTAGGTCCTAAAATACTAATGGTACCAACACTACCTTCTTTAGTTTCATAAGGAACTGTTACAACTGAACAATTTTCCATTACTTTTATTTCATTTTCAGTACCTATTTTAATTGTTAATCCTGAGGCATCAGTGTTAATCACACGTAAGATATTCTTTCTTTCCATCGCATTAAATAAGCTTTTAACTTTTTCAATATCTTGGAATTCTGGTTGTGATAACATGTTATATTGTCCTGCTAAATGATATTTATCAGCTGCCATATTCATGAAGGCATCAAGGAATGTATTAACTAATTCACTATGATAATTTAAATAATCTCTTATTTCATCATTTAAATTTGGATTGTTAATCACATTTTTAATATCACTAACTAAAACATTTTGAAGAATTTCATCTAAGACATTTACCACTTGTTCAAGTTCTCTTGGACTAACCACTTCAGGAATAAGAATTTTTTTACTTTCAACATGACCATGATCAGTTACCATTAGTATAACTGCTTGGTTGCCCTTTAAAGATATGAATTCTAGCTTTTTAATTCTTGAAGTATACGCTGTCTTACCAAGGGCAATTGATGCATAATTGGTAAGTTGTGATACCATATCCATTGATTCATATAATGCTTGTTCAAGCGATATATTAGGTCTTTCAAAGATTTCATCAAGCATTGGGAAATCATCATTTGTGGTTTCGTTTCGACGCATTATTTCTTCAACATATAAACGGTAACCTTTTTCTGATGGTACTCTACCACTTGAGGTATGCATTTTTTCTAGATATCCTAATTCTTCAAGTTCAGCCATATCATTTCTTAAAGTAGCTGTTGAAAAGTTAAGTTCTGGTCGCTTGGATAATACTAGTGACCCAACAGGCTCATTTGTTTTTACGTATTCTTCAACAATTCCAATAAGAACTAATTTTTGTCTTTCGGTAATCATCAAACCGCCTCCTTTAGCGCTGTTTCTAACTTACTGCTAATATTATATCACAATATTTTAGCAATGTCAAGTACTAAGTGCTAATTTTTTTAAAAAAATAAAGATTAATTCATTTTTTTTGAATTAACCTTTATTATTATAAGATCATTTATTCTTTTTTATACATCAAAAGTTTCTTTTATTTTGTTTGTAAATAGTAATTATACTTTAATTCTTTGTTTAATGTTGTTGCATCACCATGGCCTGGGTATACATTATAGTTAATTTTTTGTTTTTTTAACACTTCTAGAGACTGCATCATTCTAATAGCACTACCAGTATCAAGGTCTGTTCTTCCAATTCCATCCTTAAATAAAAAGTCACCACTAAATAAATTATTATCTATAATGTAGCACATCATACAGTTCGTATGTCCTGGTGTGTACCAACATTTTATTTTAAATGAGTTTAAGTTAATAGTTTCACCATCTTGAATATATTGAATTCGGTTTTCATCTATTAAAGTAGGATTATTTTCACCAAAATAGATAGCACAACTAGAGCGTACATTTTCAAGTTTGATTTTAGCATTTTTATGCATATAAACTTTAAAGTCCCCAAGTTTCATTAAATCTTTTAACATTTTAAAATGATCATAATGACCATGAGTTAAAAGTACTCCTTCTATTTTTCTATTTTCAATATATTTTTGTAAAACCTTTAGATTATTAGCCGGATCAACTATGACACATGAATCACAAGTATATACTAAATATGTGTTAGCATTTTGGAGATTATCACAAAATGTTTCTATTTGGTAGTTCATTATTTAATTTTAGGTAGACTTGCGGCCGCAATAGATTGACCAACACGACGAGAATTTTCATCAGGCATCATAAGTTTGATATTAGCTAAATGAGGAAATTCATTTCTTAAAACTTCATTAGCTTTATCAACCACAATTAGGCCACCATCACCACTTGTTACACGTCCTAACAATAATAAGTATTTAATATCATAGAATTCACTATAATATGCAAGAGTATAGCCCAAATAAATACCAATGTTTTCATAAATTTGAATAGCTCTTGGATCTTTTTTCTTCATTAATCCTTGAACAACTTTAAGTTTTTCAGCAGGAGATAATGATTCATCAAGTTCAATACCAGCAAAACAAGCTAATTTAATAACACCATCTTGACTGAAGTATTTAACACCACAGCCATAGTCACCACTCCATTCATCTACCATCGCACCTTTATTATAATCAACTGGAACGAAAGCAAGTTCACTTAACCAACCGTTTAGGTTACCATCTTTATTAATATAACCTGCCGCTTCACTTGTACCCATAGCGATACCTAAAACACAACCATCATTAAGTTCCATGGCACCGGCAAGTGCAGTAACATCACCATCATTAGCAACTTCAAGTGGAACATCGCCAATTTCTTTAGCACAGTTGATATACATTTTACGAACAACACGGTCAAAATCTGCATCATTTACTTTAATAAATAAAGAAGCAACACGAACTTCATTATCAATATAAATACCAGCACTACTTACACCAATCGCATCAACTCTAGGCATTTTTTCAGCTGCACGTTTGAAACTATCTAAAATACCAGCATAATGATATTCTGGATCACTATTAACCTTAGGGAACCATACTACTTCTTCACTGTATACAACTTTACCATCAATAACAGCACTAACTTTACGGTCAGAACCACCTGCATCAAAACCGATGCGACAGCCATCTAGGTTACCACCAGCAGGAAGGCTAGCTTCAACACTTGTTGGAACTTCATCAAATTCACAAGCAATTACTTCAAATGGTTTATCATAAACTTTCGCCATAAAGTTAACATCAAAATTTCTTGAACCATTTACTGAAAATACTTCTTGCATTTTCTTAACTAATTCAGGATTACCACCTAAATAAATTTTATATCCACCAACTACCCATAGAATACTCTTGATTAGTCTTTCAACCATTTCTTCATTTTCTGCTGATACGCCTGGTAAAACTTTTAGATCATAACGATAACGATAACCCTTGTTTCTTTCCACACAAATTGCGAAAGGAACAGTACCTTTTTCTTTAAATTCTTTTAATTTAAGAGCCATTGGCATAAAGCTAGGTTCTAGACTTGGAACATATTTCATTTTTTCTTCCTCCTAATAATTTATATGTTTTTTTGTTTTTTTAACTATTTAATTAGATGTTCATATATTCCATCTAAATTATATCTTCTTCGTTCATCTTGAACAAAGATATGAACAATTACTGAATTTAAATCAACTAAAAACCAAGTTGCTTCGTTTCCAGTATTAAAACTTCTTACTTCATAGCCAAGAAGTGGTGCTTCTTTTTTTAAGTAATTAGCCGCAGCACTACCTTGTCTATTACTATTTACTGAGCATATTATTACTGTGTCATAATAAGGAGTATATGTAGTCGTGTCATATACTCTTACATCAGTTACAACTGCTTTATCCAGTATTTTCAATAATTCTTCAACCATTTTTTATTACCTCTTTATAATAATTATATGTTTCGATACTTAACGAATAAATATCCGAGTTTTTCGCATTTAAGTATTTAAATTGTTCTTCAAGCATTACTACAATTGCTTCATCTAAATTTTTAAATGCTGTTTTTCTAACTTTTTCAAAATATTCACCAACACGGCCGAGTTCAATATAATCGCTTAAAAAGATCAGTTTTTCAAGATTTGTCATATTTTCGTGTCCTGTAGTATGGTAAAATATTGCTTTCAAAACTTCTTCATCATTAATGTGATATTTTATTTCCGCAATCACTGCTCCAGTAAATGAATGCCAAATAGGCGGAACCGCTAGCAGTTCTTTTGTAATCATTTTTGGTAAATAAATTTCTAATATTTCTAGGTTTTCTTCATCACTTAAATTTTTGGTTATGTCATGTAACAGACTCGCTTCTCTTATTTTATTATTATCAACATTTAAGTGGTAATAATCATTAAGTTTAAGAGCCATTTCCATAACACCAACGCTATGAGCATATCTTGGGTGCTTTTTTAATTCTTCTTCATTTATCATAAAATACTCTTAATTAAGGTATATCCAATTTTAGAAGACATTGTTAAATTAACTTTTAAGTCTTCACCTTTTAAATGGATAAAACCAACTCCTGAAATTATTAAATCATAAAAATCATCGTTTGGAATTTCTAACTTAATTGTTTGTTCTTCTCCTAAGCGTTCTTTTTCTTCTACTCTAAGAGGTGGTACAAGCAATTTATATTCTTGGGTTTCTTTTATTTTATCACTATTTTGAAGTTTTGTACGATGTAGATATAATTCATTTGAAACAAAAAAACTTGTGGAAATATTACTTCCTTCAATAATATCAAGTTTAACAAGTCCTCCTAAAAAAATTGTTTGTTCTTTATTTAATTGAAAAGTTCTAACCTTTAAAAATGATTTAGGAGTTAACATTTTAACTGATTCGTAATCTAAATACGCATTGAAAGATTTATCATTGATAATACCTGGGGTATCATACATATAAAATTTACTGCCAAGTTCAACCTTAATCATATCCATTGTTGTTTGGAATTGGTCACTAGTTGTTAAGGCATCATTTAATGAGCCATAGCAAATTTCCTTAACACTATTAATAAATGTTGATTTACCAACACTAGCATTACCAACTACATAGCAGTTATTAAAGTATGGTCTATTAGTATATTTGTTTATTCTTATTTTATCAATTTTCTTAAGGACATTTTCAATGTTCTTTTTTGAACGAGCCGAAACAAGATATGTGCCAATAACATTTAGTCCGTACTCACTAGCCAGACTTTTAACACTTTCTTCAATATGACGTAGTTTTACACTTTTAGGCATTAAATCAATTTTATTAATTAAAATAATTACTTTTAAATTACCTATTAATTTAGCTATTTCTTTGGAAAGTCCACTATAAATATCTAGTACATCAACAAGTAGTAAAACAACATCATACTTATTGTTCGTTCTTATTTTATTCATTTTATCTTCAAAAGCTTTATTATCAATTTGTGGAACATATCGACGATTGTAATGGATAATGTCAAAACATCTTTTACAATACACTTGTTCCCCATTTTCAATAATATGAATTTCACCAACATATCCTTTTTTATCTGGATCAGTAGTTTGAAGATTAACACCACAACCAATACACTTCATTATGCTTTCTCCTTAAGTTCTAAAATTGCCTTTGCGATTTCAGGATTTTCTTTCATCATCTTTTTAATTATTCTTTTTTCACGTAAGCGGTTTATTTTAGTATACCACTTTTGATGTTTTATATCAATTGTTTTAACAAGAATGCTATGAATTCCTAAATTATTAGCACAAGCAATATCAGTTACTAATTGATCACCTAAAAAAATTGTTTCTTCAAGTTTTATATTGTTGCTTTCCAAATATTCTTTTAATCTTTTTGGTGATGGTTTGTTGGCTTTTGTTAAGTAACCATCAATATTAAACGTTTCTTGTAATTTTAAAATTCTATTTTCATTATTATTAGTAATAATATAAAGTTTTAACCCAGAGTCATTTAATCTTTTTTTCCAATCAATTAAGGCATCATTAGCTTTAGTTTCATAATAAGGAAGTAATGTATTATCTAAATCAGAAATGATAATTTTCTTTCCTTGTGCATATAATTTACTAAAGTCAATGTCGTAAATTGATGAAAAAACAAATGTTGGTGTATATTTACTCATTTTCATATTACCTCATATTATATTATACCAAATTTTGTTATTTTTGTCTATTAATTAATTACAAGGAGGAATAAAATGTTTAATCTACTATTATTATTTTTACTACCACTCGTTGGTGCCATCAACTCCCAAAGTTTTCCTGAGGTCTTAAGTCCTGAAGATGAAGAAAAATACTTAAAAGCTTGGAAAAACAAAGATTTAAGTGCTCGCAACACTTTAATTGAACATAATTTAAGACTTGTAGCTCATATTGTTAAAAAATTTGAAAACTGTAAGGAAGATAAAGATGATCTCTTATCTATTGGAGCATTCGGTTTAATTAAAGCTGTTGACACCTATAATTTTGAAAGTAATACTAAGCTTGCGACCTACGCCGCAAGGTGTATTGAAAACGAAATTTTAATGCATCTTAGAAGTAATAAAAAATATAAAGATACAGCCTCTTTATACGCTCCTATTGGTGAAGATAAGGAAGGAAATGAAATCAAACTTTACGATATAATTGAAGACCCTTCTCCTAGTATGCTTTCAAACATTATTCAAAATGAACATGCTAAAGCTATTCATGAGGCTTTAAACACTTTAAATGAAAGAGAATTAGATATTATTTCTAGACGTTTTGGCTTAAACAATCATATGGTTGAAACCCAAAAAGAAATTGCGAAAAGTTTAGGCATTAGCAGGAGTTATGTATCACGAATTGAAAAAAGAGCCTTAACTAAATTATATCTTTTCTTAAAAGACTAAATACAACCTTTTTTTCAAAAAATATTGTATAATATCTAGTAGAGGTGATTTTTATGGAACAATTTTATCGAACTTCTCTACTAATATCTGAAGAAAAGCTTCATGAATTAACTACAAAAACCGTTTTATTATGCGGGATTGGTGGAGTTGGTTCTTATGTTCTTGAAGCATTAGTAAGAATGGGAATTGGTAACTTTATTATTGTTGATAATGATGTTGTCAGTATTACAAACTTAAATAGACAACTCATTGCTTTGCATTCTACTCTAGGACAAAGTAAAGTAAAAGTTGCGAAAGAAAGAGCACAAGACATTAACCCTAATGTAAACATTAAAGCTTTACCTCTTTTTATTAATAAAGATACCATTTCTGAAATATTTAACGAAAGGATTGATTATGTTGTTGATGCAATCGACAATGTAACTGGAAAACTTTTAATAATTGAAAACGCAGTTTCTCTAAATGTTCCTATTATTTCTTCCATGGGAACCGGCAATAAATTAGACCCAACAAAATTAAAAATAACTGATATTCAAAAAACGGAGTATTGTCCACTCGCAAAAGTAATGCGTTATGAATTAAGAAAACGAAACATTAAACATCTTAAGGTTTTGTTTTCAAGTGAACTCATTTCTAATCCTCCAAAGGTTAAAAGTGATGAAAACCCCAATAAAACAATTATTGGTTCGGTTAGTTTTGTCCCAAGTGTTGGTGGACTTTTAATCGCAAGCGAAGTCATAAAAGACTTAATTAAGTAGCATAACAAAAAAACCTGTAATTTGGCTTTAAACCAGTTACAGGCTTTTTACTAATTATCTAAGTTTGTTACTTAGCATAATTTATCGCGTATAATCTTCTCAAATAACTCCATTTTATTTCATCATAATTACAACTACTAGCAAGAGCAGTGATATTACCTGTTCCTACATAATCAACAACTGAAATGTTATTAGTTTTACCATTTTCTTGATTATGAGTAATTGTATTATAATCAATTATTGTGTTTATAGCATCAATCTTATTATAAATATATGGATGAGCTTCCGCAAATTCACTATATGTAAATTCTTCACAGTAATCTAAGCCTCGTTTAACGGCATCTTCATTAGGATAAATTATATATTAATAAAACCTTTTTAAATAATGTTTTATTCATACAACTTTCTCCTCATTTTATTTAGTTTTTTGAATAAATATTTTTACAGCTTCCTTTATTATTGACATCTGAGATAACAAATAGTATTTATCTTCAAACATTGCATAATGTACCGAAGCTCTAACAAAAATGAATATAAGTGGTAATATTACTTGATACGATACTCCTAGTTTTGGTTCTAACATTTTAGCATATTCAGTATATCTTTTTTCAACACCCTCAAAAAACTTTTTACCATATTCAATGTATTTAGGATGAGTATATACTTGATACATCAAACGATATTTTTTACCATGTTCTTTCGCAGTCCATTCTGGAATTTCTTCAATAAAACGATTTATATCTTTAGGATTAGTTGGGGCTTTTTCCATAAATTCTTCTTCTACTTTAGTCATACAATAATCAGTTGATTGAATAATTAATTCATCAATATCTTTAAAGTATAAATAGAAGGAAGCCTTGGAAATTTTAGCAGCATCAGCTAGAGCAGCTATACCAGTGCCATGTAAGCCATTTTCAGCATAGCATTCATAACATGCTTCCATTATTTGGTTTTTCTTTTCAATGTATGTTTGTTCATTTCTTACTCTCATTTATTATATTCCTTTCATTTTATGAACGTTCATTCATATTATAACATACTTTAAAATTAAATGCAAAAAAAGAGTTAGAAAATTTATTCAGTAATGTAAATGATTATTGGTAAAATATAGACTGTAATAAAACATTGGTATTAT
>OLWN01000363.1_pt1 | contig 24646 bp, 27 predicted proteins | sample 1644151 | NCBI WGS metagenome assembly OLWN01 (sample SAMEA103958121, study PRJEB25191) | human gut metagenome
TAATATTTTTATTAAATCACACAAAAACACAAAAAACTTTGAAGAACCAATTTAAAAAAGCACTCCTAATAATAGAAGTGCACATTTTTTCGTGTTTATTGGTAGTAAAAAAGTATTACCACTGAGAACACAAAGATAGGTAATGACCACTTCTTAGGATATTTAATGTATTTAACATGGTCGTCACCTCCTTTTTATTCTTATGCTATGATTATAGCATATTTTAAAATATTTGTAAAGCAATTGGTCGTTGCTTTTATTTTATATACTCTTTTGCCATCTTAACTAATTCATAAAATTCTTTCTTATATGGATCATTCATGAATTCTTCTTTATTAATTCTTGATAAAATACTATCATAACTAGCATCAGCTTTAAACTTTGAATTACGTAATAATAAACCAAATTCAACTACGCTTGATGCAAAAAGAAAATCATTTGATGGCGTTTCTTTAATTACACTAACACTTGATGTAATTTCTTTATTTAATTCATTTGGTACATCTTTATAGCGAACTGTGCAAGCTGCAATTTCTTTATTTTCTACGTTTTCTTTTAGTTTTAATTCAACCAAACATATTGTTGTATGTCCTGCACCAATTTCACCAGCATCTTTTTCCGTATTGTTAAAATCATCATCACTCATTTGTTTATTCTCATAACCAATTAAACGATATGATTCTACAACATCTTTATTGAAAACAATTTGTGCTTTACAATCTTTCGCAACAGTATTAAGCGTTCCCCCAAGTTCTGACACAAATACTTTTTTAGCTTCTAGTACTGAATCGATGTAATAGTAATTACCATTACCATGTTGAGCTAAAGTATCCATTGTATTTGATTTTAGATTACCAGAGCCAAAGCCAAATAAAGATAGATAAATTCCTTGGTCACGTTTTGAAGAAATGAATTTTTTTAATCCATCCATTGAACTAATGCCAACATTAAAATCACCGTCTGTAGCAAGAAATACACGGTTATTTCCACCTTCAATATAATATTTGCTTGCTATCTCATATGCTTTTTTAATACCAGCACTACCATGAGTGCTACCATTTGCTTCAAGGTCTGACATGATTGCGGTAATCTTAGGTTTTTCATAGCCAAAGCCACCATCAAGTAAAACTTGTTCACTACCAGCATAAGTAACAATTGAAACACGGTCACTATCATTTAAATTATCAACAAGTAATTTAAATGCTTCAATCATTAATGGTAATTTATCAGCACTATACATTGAACCACTAACATCAAGTAAGAAAACAAAATTATTAGGTTTAGGGTTTTCTATTTCATAATTCCTAGCTTTTACGACAACTTGTAGTAATTTGTTTTCCCTATTCCATGGGCAATCACTAACCTCAGTAAAGGCTTTTAGAGCTTCTTCCGTATCGTTTTCATAAGAATAGTTAAAATAGCTTAACATTTGTTCGATCACAACCGCATCACTTGGTATATTCATTTTACCTTTTATCATTCTTCTAAGATTACTGTATGCGGCGGTGGAAGAGTCCATACTTATATTAATTCTATCATTCTTACTAGTTTCAATATATTCTTCTTCTTTAATTTCTAGGTATTCCTCATTACTATAACGAATTTCTGGATAATTCATTTTATTTGATGCATTAGCACATCCAACAATCGCTGATAGTAACATAACAACAACTAAAACATTTAATATTTTTTTCATTTCTTATTTTTCTTTCTTTCTATTATAAACAGAATAATTCTTTTATTACTATTTTGACCTTTTAAAACAGATATTATTGATAATATAATCTTTAAGTTTCATTGTAATTGTAAAATAATCATTTATTACTTTTACCACTTCATTTTTAATTTTCTTTGGTAATTTCTTATTTTCGTCTAAAAACTTAAGAGCACTAATCGTTCCCATATTTGTTGATTTTATCGCATTAATACAAATATCAAAGTCTGAATCCACAAACTTCATTTTTTCCATCAACACTCCCATAATACCAGCTGCTGTTAGACTTTCAGTTGGTTTTTCCCCCATATTAGTGATTAGACTTGTAAACTTCTCTTCATGAGTCTTAAATATTTCTTCAATTTCTTCAATAATTCCTAAAAGCTTTTCATCCTTTAAGTTTTCACATTCCTTATGATAAATTCTAAAAACACTATTTCCCATATGAATATAGGATAAAAATTTATTTAATTCATTTGTTTTTTCCATATGATACCTCCAAATATAGTATTTACTATTTTTGAGAGTATATGAGTGATTATGTTTGAAAATTTATTTATTGATGTATTTTAACATTTCATCTAAAAGGCCAATTTTACGTGGATATTTTTCTTTTATTATTTCATATAGGTCTTGACAATATTTTTTACCATCGTCACATTTTAACAAGCCTTTAAGCATACGGCAAGTTTCTTTATAATCACCACCAGTTTTGGCTTTTTCGGCCTTTTTTTCAAATAAGCTATAGTATAAATCTACTAATTCTTTATTATAGTCATCTTTTAAATATATTGTGTATCTTATTAAATCTTTAACATTTTTTGTTTTCATAACTAGATTAAATAAATCTTCTTTCATATCTAAAGCTTTATAAACACTCATTAAATTACTTGGCTTAATATCACTTTCTTGAATTCGTTTTAAATATTCATTAAAGTTTGGTAGTTTTCTTAATTTATTTAAAGCAGTGGATGCACCTACAATAAGGGTTTCAATATAATAGATTTCATTTTTAAGTTCGGGGTCATCTGTATAACTATACATTAGATTATATAAATACTCTAAAGCACGAATATTAACCTTTTGATTTTTTAGTTGATATTTTATTTCTTCAATTAATTCTATTATATGATATCGATAAAAACTAAACATATAATCAATAAATGGTTCGGATTCTGCATACTTAAGCATAATTTCTACATCTTTATGTAGCGTTAAATTACCTTTAAACTCTAAAATAATATGTTCCATAATCAACAAATTACCACGGGCTTCATAAAAATTAACTGAATATACATCAGGACTTTTTATTTTTTCTTCAATATACTTTTTAATTAATTTTTTTTCATCTTCATTAAGTACGGGATAAAGGATTCTAAAAGCTTCAACTAAGATTGGATGACCAAAAACAAATTTATCTAAAAAAACATTTTTTAAATCTTCTATTTGTTCATCTGTTCCTTGCATGATTACCCAAGTCATTAGATTTTTATCTTCTTCACTTAATTTATCACTTTCAGAAGTTACTATAGATGTATGAATTTCTTCTGCTGCCTTATAAACACGATAATTAAATTGCTCAATGCTTGCGGTGATATTATTAGTTGGATCCACATCAAGATACTGGTATTTCACTTCATTAATATGTCTTTTTATGGAAGGTAACTGGTTATAATCTACTTCTTCCATAATTAAATCTATTATTTCTTCTTTTGACATGTCTTGAAGGAAATCTTCAACAATTTTATTTACATAGTATGGTTGATATAAATCATCATCGTCATCATCTAAATCTGGATCAAAAAATTCATGGTTATCCATATTTCTTTTTTCGTAAACTTCACGCTCCATTTCTACTGTAAAGATTGTGGCCATAATATGTTCACATATTATTCCTTTTTTGCATAATTCACACGTACAAACAGAATCTTCTATGTTTTTATTATCTACAGTAACGTGATATATAACGGCATTATCTTCTACCTCCGCAAATACTATATCATGAGCCTTGTGGATAATACTTTTAACCGCATGTTTTTCCGCTAATTTTATGCCTTTAACAAATGCTTCTTCTTTTAACTCTCGTGATATCATCGTTATTTCCTCCCTATTCAACATTATTATATCATTTACATAAATTAAAATCTATTGATTAAAGAAAAATAAAGAAACTAGTTCAAAATATCAGTTCATTTTCAGATCTAGTTTCCTTGTTTTTTATGTTAAAATGCTACAACTAATAGCATTTTAAATTTTTCTTCACCTTCTACAGCATGGGGGTGGCCGGCTGGCATAACAATTGTTTCACCCACATGGAGTAAATATGGTGTACCATCAATAGTAATTTTACCAACTCCATCAAGACATGTTACCATAGCATCACCATCAGATTTGTGCGTGCTTATTTCTTCACCTTTTTCAAATGAAAATAGTGTAATACTTACTTTATTATTTTGAATTAAAGTTTTACTCACTACTTGTCCTGCATGATAGCTAATTTGATCTTTTAAAGTTAAAACTTCTTTTTTAGTTATATTTTTCATTATATCCACAATATATCCTACCAATTTATTTATTTTTTTTAAATTCCGCTAAAAAGAACGGCACATAATAGAAAGGTAGAGTCAAAACTTTATTATCTTCATCATATCCATAACGGTTTTCTGATACTTTAACTGCATATTTTAATTTGTTATGCGATTTGTATTTTTTCAAGGATTTTAAACTTCCTTTTTTCTTCTTTACATCTATTGGTATAATATTTTCACCATCATCTATTAAATATTCAAATTCAGCATCTTGTTTGCCCTTCCAATAATAAAGTTTATATCCTAATGACATTAATTCCACTGCAACATAATTTTCATAGAAAATTCCTGATAAAGTGTTTCGTCCTTCCTTACTTAGAAAATATTTTGCATTAACTCCACTTTGATGAGTAAAAATTCCCATATCTGTGAGGTATAAACGATAAATTGAATCACTATTTTCTAATAAAGGAATTGTTACATTTTCTTTAATTAATGCTGATTTTTGAATTAAAAAAGCAAACATTAACCAATCAAGTGAACTTTGCAAATTCCTATTTCTTAAATCCTTTTCCAATAATGATGGTTTGAAATTTTTTGATTCTTTATTTAATTGAGAGTAAATATTTTCAAACACTTTTTTAGCTCGAACAATAGCTTCAGAACTAGCTTGATATAGTTCCATATCACTCAAATAATTATTGTCAAGAATATTTCTCAATTAATTGCACGTTTTAGGTACTTTTTTTGTTAATTAATTACACGTTTTAGATAATAATATTTTTACCAATTATTAAATTATTATTCATAATTAACCCAAAGCTACATCTAAAACCATCATTAAAACAAAGCCTATCATAAAACCAATGAGTGAGGCATTACTGTGCTTTCCGCTTTGAGCTTCTGGTATTAATTCTTCTACCACTACATACATCATAGCTCCAGCCGCAAAGCTTAGTAAATAAGGTAAGATTGGCGTAATGATATTTATTAAAAGTATGGTGATAATAGCACCTATTGGCTCTACTACTCCTGATAACACGCCCACAACAAAAGCTTTTGGTTTTGAAACTCCTTCACTTTTAAGAGGCATTGAAATAATCGCTCCTTCGGGAAAGTTTTGAACCGCAATTCCCACCGCAAGAGCTAACGCACCTGATGCTGTAATACCAATGTTTCCAGCAAGAGCACCAGCAAGTACCACGCCTACCGCCATTCCTTCGGGGATATTATGAATTACTACCGCAAATACCATCATAGTGGTTTTTTGAAGTTTGCTTTTCTTTCCTTCTGCTTCAGCCGCATTTAAATGAAAATGTGGAACATATGTATCAATTAAAAGAAGACAAATCATGCCAACTATAAATCCAACCATGGCTGGAACAAACGAGAATTTACCATATGATGTAGACATTTCAATAGAAGGGATTATCAATGACCAAATTGATGCGGCGACCATTACACCACTCGCAAAACCTAACAGGATTTTTTCTACTGTGTCGTTTAGTTCTTTTTTCATTAAAAAGACCATCGCAGCACCAAGAGTTGTTCCTAAAAAGGGAATCATTAAACCAAGGCATAAAAATACTGCATCATTCATTATTGGTTCTCCTTTCGATTATTGTATTTTATAATCATTTCCACAAGAAATTGATAAAATGCATCACCAATTTGTAAATATCCATTCATTGATGGATGAAGTCCATTTACACCAAGACGTTCAGTCCATTCATTTCTTTTATTTACTTTTTGGTTAATCATTGGATAATTATATTCACTGTCAAATTGTCCTTTAATATCATTATAGAATACAAAATCTTTAAATTCATCTGTTAAGGTAAGTTTTTCAAGCCATTCATCATAATTAAACGCCGTAATCGTATATCCAAACCAATCATGATAGTAACCACTCGCTCCATAACAAGCAGTCACTCCACCATTTGGACATGACAGCTCAATTCCCATTACGCCAATTAAAGCATTGGGAAAAGCTTGGTGTAAGTTTTCAAGAAATAGTGGTGCATATTTTTTATGATTAGTAAAGTCTTCACTATATGGCATGTATAGTCCATTACCCGTTAAGAAAGTAAATATAAGATCTGGTTCTTCTAGTTTATTTTTCTTAATATAATCCTTAAAATCTAGTTTTCCAGTTTCATTATTCCAAAATGGATTACCATCAATATATTTTGAATTTTCTATCTTAATCTTCTTGTTACTATTTTCCAAAATCATTTCACTTGTAATTTCGGGATTTACTTTATAGTTTCCCTCTAAACGACTAAATGTTAAGGCATTTCCTTCTATTTTTCGTAATTTCCATTTTAAATTATTATTAATCCAAATAGTATCGATGTCATTATTTTGTACAAAATCTTTAGTTTCAACCACTAAATTTGTGGTAGGATTTTCATCTTGATATTCAAAAAAAGTCTTCCACTGCCAACCTCCATACCCTTCATAACCAGTTTTACCACGGTGCATTGTGCCAATGAAATTTAGCATATTTGGATATAGTTGATTATATTTGTTAAATCCTGTATCTGGCCAAACTCCATTAATCGTTTCACTATCACCAATGCATAAAATATTTAGTGGCTTGATTGGCGCTACTTGCTTATTAACAACTAAAATTGTGGTTTTACTCTCAAGAAGTTTCCCCCCATCACTATAAACATGAATAGTAAGAGGATATTCACCCTCTTCACCTACTACTGGAGTGTATGTAAAATAGCGGTTATATGTAAATCCTTTTTCACATTCAGCAATTATATAGTATAGATAAGGATTATGTTTTCGAATTATCCCTCTAAAGAATAATTCAAATGGTTCATTAATTGTTAAATAATATTTAGTGGGAAGTGAAATCATAAATTCTCCTATTTTTCTTTTTTATTTTTTATGTTATTAAACTTTTCAATTAATTCTTGCTTTAGATTTGGATAAGCTTTAACTAAACGCAAACTTTCCATTTTTTTCTTTAAAGCTTCACCTTTTTCAATACCACTAAGGGTAATATCTGATAATGTTTTACCAATCGCATCAGATGTTGCATGAATTCCCCCAACAAATTTTTTGAATTCTTTAGATATTTTATTAAAGTGAATCATTTGAAGAACTGTAAAGACGAAGTCAGTTAAAATAACAACACTAAAGATTATAACAAATACAACTCCTACTTTATATGGTATTTTCATTAATAAGTCGTTAACAATAACATGAAAAATATCAACAACTAGTAAACATATAATTCCCCATATAAATGAGAATTTTAGACAAATATAACCTTTAAGGTTGCACTTTTGATTGGAATAGTCCCACCATTTAGTGTGGAAAAACTTTTCTAAAACAAATCCTGTTACTAACTCCAAAAGTGTAGTTAGTCCTACTGAACAAAAGAACAAAAGAAACGGATTATCTTTAACTGGAGTTAAACAAAGTAATACAATACAAACACCTGTTCCGTATATTGGGCATACTGGTCCATTTAAAAAGCCACGGTTAATAAATTTATTAGTCCTAAATGTGGCATAAATCACTTCCATACACCAACCTAAAAATGAGTATACAAAAAAATATAGTAGTAGTTGATAAAGTGAAAAATCAAAAATCATTATTTTATTCATAGTGTCCTCCTAATTAGTTACTATTATTATACCACATTTTATTAATTTTGTCTTTTACTTTTCACTAAAAGAAGACTATGAAGTATAATTCATAGTCGACTAGTGATATTTATATACTTATAGTTTTAATCAATTCCTTTTAATGATTCAACCATATCAATTTTTCTATTTTTTCTAGCAATCAAAACACTTACAACTAGTGATAATAAAAGGGTAAGTATTATTGTTAGAAAGTAAGTTAAAACTCCTACTTTTGGAACCATTTCATATTCACTTGCTAATTTTTTAATCAAGAACTTCAATGTAGCTACACCTAGAGGAATTCCTAGAAGTACACCAATCCCTGAAAGCCATAAATTTTGACTAATCAATAAATTACCAATTCTTTTATAGCTAGTCGATGCATTGTCGTTACCATAATTAAAATAGCAATTGCAAGGAATAAAACGGGAAGAATTGAACCCATGGTTTTTCCTTCATCAGCTTCACCTTGTGATTAAGCATAGATAACAGTTTCTTCTTTTGATAAGACAATTGTTGTTTTACTTAATACTTTATCAATTTCTTCAGATATTTCCCTCTTACTAAGATCTGAACTAATGTTGATTTGTGGATAAAAGGTCATTCCTAAATGTTTTTTCATTAGAGTAGGTGAAGCATATACGAACCCATAATTTGTAAAGTCAGGCATTAACTGTGTTTCATCGGAACACAAATTAAATATTCACTTGATTTTACTAGGCCCTTAACCTTTCCCGTTATTTCTAATTCTTTATAAACAATAGTTATTTCATCGCCAACTTTAATATTATTTTTATCAGCATATTGTTTTGATAACCACATTCCATCTTCACTATTTTCATCATATTTTTCACCATCACCTATTAACATAAAATTAGAAACATTGAAGTTTTCAGTTATGGTAATCGCTAATACTTTTTTTGTATCTTTTACAATAGTATTGACAGATATAAATCTTGTTGCGGCCTCTACCCCTTCAATATTTTTTACTTTTGTAAAGGCTTCTTCACTAAATCCATTTTCATTTAAAGCTCTGTAATCAGCAAAGCCGGTACTTTCAAAGAATGATGATGTATTTTTATCAATACTATACCATTCCATATTAAATCCCACAAATATTCCAACCCCGATTGCGATCATAATAATCATCGAAATAAATTGAGCTTTATATAGTTTTATCGTTCGTAATAGTTTTTTAAATAACATATTACAACTCTACTTCCTCAACACTTGCAGGATGTGGTTGATCCTCACATGATTTAATTTTACCATTTTTTACTCTAATAACTGTATCAGCAATTTTCGCAAGAGCTCTCGCAATTGAAACTCTTTGTTGTTCACCACCTGAAAGTTCCGATGGAAAATTATTAAGATGGTCAAGTAAACCAACTTCATTAAGCATTTCCTTCGCATCAAGATGATCTTTAGATATTTCATTAACCAAAGCTATATTTTCATATACAGTTAGAGTTGGAATTAAATTATAAAATTGAAAAATAAAACCAACCTTAGTTGCTCTATATTCCGCAAGTTCATCACTTGATAACTTGGAAATATCTTTACCACTTACAATAATTTTGCCTTTACTTGGACTATCTAATCCTCCAAGTAAATTTAGAAGTGTCGATTTCCCTGCTCCACTTGGACCAAGAATTACAACTAATTTTCCTTCATCTAAACTTAAATCAACTTCATCAAGGGCTTTTAAGATATGATCACCACTTGTATATATTTTACTTACTTTTTTAAATTCTACTATTTTCACTATATTCTCCTTTCAAAATAAATAGCTTACAGGAACTATTCTGTAAGCCATTTATTATATCCACTATTTTTTAGGTTCTATTTTATTTATCACTTTACAGCAGCCTTCACGATGAGGACAACAACAACAGCCAGATGCACATGATGATTTTCCTCTTTTTTTATTTATTATTCTTAAGACTATTGGTAGTAAAACTAAACTAACGGCAACTACAATTATTATGTATTCAAACCATTCCATAAAATTTCCCCCTTTAAGTTTTTATTTTGTTGCGACTTTCTTTTTACCTATTTTACCAGTAACAAATAAGCCACATAATACAATACCAGCAATTACTACAAGAGCAACAGCGATTGCGGCAGGCCAGCATACTTCAATTAAAGTACCAAACCAATAAACGATAAATGATACAACATATGATAATCCTAACCACCAAGCTAGTGTTACCCAGAAGCCTTTTTTACTACTTTCTGATTTTGCGGTTGAAACAGCAGCGAAACAAGGAAGTGTAAATAGGTTGTATGCAGCGAAAGCATAGATTGCAGCAGTAGAAATACCTGTTGCAGCCATACCAGCTTCATCTAATCCAAGTTGTGCCATTGTTGTAACGACATCTTCTTTAGCAATTAAGCCCGTAACTGTTGCAGTACTATAAGCCCAGCCAAATTCAACTTGTGCCCAACCAAGAGGGTAGAAAATGTATTTTAAACCATGACCGATACTTGCAAGCATACTATTTTCAATTTCAACTGGTCCTTGCCAGAAGGCCCAACCATAAGTTGATAAGAACCAAATTAAGATAATTGAAGCTGTGACAATAGTTGAAGCCTTATATAGGAAGTGTTTAAATTTTTCCCAAAGGTGAGCAAGTAAATTCTTAACTTGTGGTCTATGATATGCAGGAAGTTCCATAATGAATGGAGGCACTTCTTTATGTTTACTAAATAATTTCATAATTATTGCAGCAACAATTGCGACAACGATGCCTAATAGATAAATTGAGAATACAAAGATATCACCTAGAGAACCACCAACAACAACTGCAAGCATTGTCCAAATTGGAGCTTTCGCACCACAACTGAAGAATGGGGTCAACCTAATGGTTAAGTCTCTTTCCTTTTCATCTTCTAGTGTCTTAGTAGCGATCATTGCAGGAACACTACAACCAAATCCCATAAGTAGTGGGATAAATGATTTACCAGATAGGCCAAATTTTCTAAATGCTCTATCCATAATGAAGGCAACACGTGCCATATAACCTGAATCTTCAAGGATTGATATAAATAAGAATAATAGTAATACTTGAGGTATGAAACTAAATATTGCATCAATACCAGTTAATACACCATCAATAACAAGACCAGTGTACCATTTACCAGCAGGCATAAAGCCTTCAAATAAACCAATTAGTGATCCTGTAGCAAATCCCATCCAACTTTGTAGGAATACGCCTGGAGAAGGAAGGGCCATTGTAACTTCACTTACATCATAACCTTCATATACTGTTCCATTTTCAACGATGTCACTAACAACTTCAGCGATTGCATCTTCTTGATCATCTTCGGCTTTAGCTAAGATTTCAGCAACCCATAGAATATCTTTATTTTCTTCATCACTAACAAATCCGCTTACACTTTCATTAACTAAATCTTCATAACCCATACCTGAGAAAATATTTATTGCGGTTGGATTAGAGATTTCAGCTTTACCACCTGAGAAGGTTGATAGACCTAAGAAATCTGCTGAGAAGACAACATGGAATACTAGGAACATTATAACTAAGAAAATAGGAATACTCCAAATACGATGTGTCAAAACTTTATCAATCTTATCAGATTTACTTAAAACTTCTTTACTGTCTTTTTTAACTACTGTTTTACTAAAGTTTTTAGTAATGAATTTATATCTTTCATCTGCGAAAACAGCTTCAAAATCACCATCAAAATCTTCAGTATTAACTTTAGCCTTTAATGCATTTACTTCATTTAAAATGTCTGTATGATTCTTAACTTCTAGTTCATCATTTTCGATTAACTTAGTAGCGTGGAATAATGGGCTTTCAACTTTACCTTTAAATTTTGTTTCAGTTTCTTTAATTAAATCAACTAAAGCTTTATTCTCAACAACAGTGAAACCTTCACGTTTTGTTTTAGTTGCCTTATAAGCAACTTCCATTAATTGTTTGATTCCCTCACCTTTTAAGGCACTTATTTCAACAACTGGAACATTTAATTTTCTTTCTAGTTCACTTACAAGAATTGTAGTTCCACTTTGTTTAACAACGTCCATCATGTTAAGCGCAACAACCATAGGGACATCGATTTCCAAAAGTTGAGTTGTTAAATATAAGTTCCTTTCAAGGTTAGTGGCATCGACAACGTTAATGACACAATCAGGATGTTCATCAATAATAAAGTTTCTTGAAACGATTTCTTCTGGTGTATAAGGACTTAATGAGTAAATACCAGGAAGGTCAACGATATCAACCTTTTCACTTAACTTCTTATAAACGCCTTCACGTTTATCAACAGTTACACCAGGCCAGTTACCAACATGGGCAGTGGCACCAGTTAATGAATTAAACAATGTGGTTTTACCACAATTGGGGTTTCCCGCAAGTGCAAATTTCATTATTTTGTTACCTTCATTAAAATTTTATTGGCTTCGTCTTTACGAAGTGTTAACTCATAACCTCTAATTGTTACTTCAATTGGATCCCCTAGTGGTGCATACTTTCTTAAAATGATTTCAGTATTAGGTGTAACACCCATATCAAATAATCTTCTTTTAATTTTTCCCTCTGCTTCAATTTTTTTAACTTTTCCCTTTTCGTTTAAATTAAATTCATTTAGATACTTTTCCATTTCTTTGATTCCTTTCTTTAAGCAACAATAATTTTAAGAGCTGTTTCTTTGTTCAATGCAAGGGTGGTTTCTAAAACTTTAACGATTACATCTTTTGGAGTAATAGAGACTACTCTAATTGTTGTTCCTACACATAACCCTAAATTTAATAAATGACGTTTTGTTTTTTCGTCTGTTAGAACCTTCGCGATTCTTAAATCCGCATCAAGCGGTGCAATAAATAGTGGCATATTATTTCCTTTCTAGTTAGTCATCGCTAACTATTAATGGTTTTTAAAAGCTACTTATGTAGCATTTATTGGTTAGCAACTGCTAACTTATTACTGAAATTAAAAGCTACTTATGTAGCATTTAATTGGTTAGTTATTGCTAACTACATATATATTTTACTTATTTTTTTTATTTTGTCAATATCAAAATATATGAAAACGTTTTAAAATTATTTTTTATGAGTAAAAAATAATACCTAGTACAGCTGATAGTAAAATTAGGATTATTGGTGAGACTTTACGTTTTTCAATTTTCTTAGAATATATGGTTACAAGTCCTAAAATAACAAATATAATAATTCCTTTATAGTCAATTGTATTAATATTTGTATATGATACAAAACCAAAAATAGTACTCATAATCATTGTTATAGCAGTTGCGGTAATAAGACCGATAATTGCTGGTCTAATTCCAGTAAGAGCCGCATTAACACCTGCTAGTTTAAGTAAATTTTTCATAACAATTACAATTAGTAAAATTATTAAAAATGATGGTAAGATTACACCTATGGTAGATAGAAGGGCACCTAAAAAGCCTGCCTGTGATGAACCAACAAAAGTTGCCATGTTGACCGCAAGTGGACCTGGAGTTGACTCAGATACCGCGACAAAGTTTAAAAATTCAGATTCTGTTAGCCATCCGTTTTGAACGACACTTTCTTTTATCACCGCAATCATGCCGTATCCACCACCAAATGAGAAAGCTCCAATTTCTAAAAAGGTAAGAAACAATTTAAGGTAAATCATTTTTCATTCTCCTTTCTAGTTAGTTTCTTAATTAAATAAACAAATACTCCTACTATTGCGCTTATGATAATATATAGAACAGATGAAAAACTAACACCAAAGATTGTGAAAAGAATCACACATAATGTGGTTAAACTAAATATAACGATGTTAAACAAATTTTTCTCCATTTCTTTAAACATCTTATACCCAGCTGAAAGAATCAAAAAAGTTACGCAAACTTGAATTCCCTTAAATGCATAACCAACATACTCTAAAGATAAAAATTTATCTAAGAAAAGGGAAATAACAAATATAATAAGGAAAGCAGGAAGGGTTACAGCTATGGTTGCTAATAAGGAACCCCAAAACTTTCCTACAAGATAGCCAACATAAGTAGCACTGTTTATCGCAATAGGTCCAGGTGTCGATTCTGATATTGCGATCATATCTAGGAATTCTTCCTTTTTAATCCATTTCTTTTTTTCTACTAATTCACTTTCTAAAAGTGCAATCATCGCATAACCACCACCAAAAGTGAATAATCCAATTTTAAACATTGTAAAAAATAAATTAAATAAATTTTTATTATTTTTCATATTCTATTCCTCTTATTGTATTATTCTACCACAACTTATAAAATACATAAACTATTTTACTATTAAATATGAACAAAACGAATTGTACACTTTTTAAGAACGCGATTCTATAAAAATGTGTCCAAAAAATTTACTCAGATCCAATATACTTACTTAATTTGATATTAAAGGTTATAAGATTTGACTATCATTACTATTTATGTTATACTTTTAGTGCTCACTGGAGGGTAATATTCTAATAAGAGACTACTGGATAAGGTGACAGGATTTTCCTGCTCTTATCCTTTTTATATGACTAGGAGGTAATCTATGGAACTTATTAGCAAACCAATTAAGCCACTCTATTTTAAATACTTACTTACCGCTTTTGGTAGTGCCGTTGTTGGAGCCATTTATTCAATGGTTGATATGGCCGTTGTTGGACAATATGCTGGTCCTGACGGCACCTCTGCAATCGCACTAATTTTACCAGTTTGGTCAATTATTTGTAGTTTAGGAATTCTAACTGGTATTGGAGGATCCGTTATTTACGGAACTATTAGAGGGAAAAATGAAAAGGAAAGCTTACATGAAGCAAATAAAGTTTTTACATCTTCTTTTATTTTTACATTAATTCTCGCAATTATTATAACGTTTTTTATGTTCTTTTTCTGTGATGAATTATTTAAGGCTTTAGGCGGCAAAGGTAAATTGTTTGAACTTGGCATGAAATATCTTAGTCCCCTTAGATTTGCGGTTCCATTTTTAGTTTTCAGCCAAATGCTTGGGGCATTTTTACGTAACGATAATGACCCAACCCTTGCTACCATTGCAATTGTTTCGACTGCTTTACTTAACATTGTTGGTGATTATGTTTTGACTTTCACTTTTGATCTTGGTATTTTTGGAGCTGCTCTTGCCACAACGATTTGCAGTATTTTATCAGTTATTATTATGTGTTTTCACTTTTTCAAAAAAAGCAATACTTTAAAGTTTGTTAAGCCCGATCACCTATTTAAAGATATGGGTAAAATCTTTGTTAATGGATTTTCAACTTTCGTAGTTGATATTGTTATGGGATTTCTAACAATGCTTTACAATCATCAAATTATTCGATATTTAAATAATGATGCTTTATCAATTTTCGGAGTTATCGCAACGATTGGAACGGTTGTTCAATGTTGTAGTTATAGTATTGGGCAAGCCTCACAACCAATTTTATCAGCTAATTATGGGGCAAGTAAATATGAACGTATTAAGCAAGTACTAAAATATGCTGTAATCACTTCAATTATTTTTGGATTATTTTGGTGGGTATTAACGTTTAGTTTTCCAAACTTGATAATAAAACTTTTTATTAAAGTACCAAGTAATAGTGAAATATTAAAGATTGCACCTATAATTGTTCGTAAATATACTATTGCTTATTTGTTCGTACCTTTTACCATTTTCACAGCCTACTACTTTCAAAGTATTATGCGGCCTGTATCCTCACTCGTAATATCCCTTGCTAGAGGAATTGTCTTAAGTGGTATCTTTGTAATTATCTTTCCAATTATTTTTGGCAGTGATAACATTTGGCTTTCATCACCTGTTGCTGAAGGAATTGTTGGAATAGTTTCAATTATTTTAATTATTATTTATACAAAAAAACTTACTAAAAATGCTTAAAGGGCTTGTCGTTCTATTGACAAGCCTTTTTCAATATAATCATTCTTCGTTTATTGATTCATAATTGCATCTAAAGATATTATCGCGGTAATAATAATCCATATTTTCATCTTTTGTCATTTTAATTAAGCTAGTAAGTTCTTCTCTTGTAAAATCAGGATTTAAACAAACAATTAAATGTTCGTCATCCCTTAATGTTTTACTAAGATTTTCAATAATTTTTGTTACTATTTCATTAGGTAAAACATCTCAAGTATTGACCGTTATCACAAAATCAAAATAATTAGGATAATTTAATATGGTATTTTCATCACCTCGAATAAACTTAATATTGTTCATTTCACTGAGTTTTGCGACTTCATTTGCATAACTTATACCATTTAATGATGGATCAATTCCTATTCTTTCTTTAAATAAAGTAGTAAGACTTATTTCCATTAAGACCCAACCACTACCTGAGCCAAAATCTAAGATTCTTGAATTTTGATTAATATAAGTTTTAATTACATCATTAAAGGTTTGATCTGTAACAAATTTTTTATTTACTTTTTCTCTTTTTTTATTTCTTTAAACGATGAATTCCGAAAGTTTTGAAGAGTTGTGAGAATGGTTGTTTCATTATGCAATAAGTCGTGTTCAATTTCTTCCAAAATAGAAATATCAGGGCTAACATTATTTATTCTTGCAAGAAACTTGATACGGTCTTTTTCTCTTTCAAGTTCTTTTAATAATTCTTCTTTATTTACCTTTTTAGGACTTCCGACTAACTTTAAGAAGTTATCACATAATATTTTACTCGCTATGTCATGCTTTAAATTAAGACCATTTAAATTTAAGTCATCTTTTCCAAGTAGTGAATCTTTATCACCATATACAAACACTTTATCTTTCGTAATAAATTCTTGACAAAGTTTACCCCTAATTAAGGTATCTTTGATATTATATTCAACATTTTTGTCGGTATCAAGTCTTGAAATATCAGTACCATAAACAATGCGGTCTTGATACTTAATAACAAAATTTCTTGCTTCAACAATGTTTTTTGAAAGATTTTCAAATAACTCAATGCCAGGAGCAATATCAACCTTAACATTGGGATAACTGTCAAAAAGATTACCCAACGTTTTTAAGTCATTTGATAAAAAATAGAAATGTGCGAAAATAATATTTAATTTGGGATGTTTCTTTAAGACATTATCAAGTTGTCTATATTGATCTTTATTATTGACAAAACTATTATCGTAGTACCAACCAGCTCTGAGAGCCCAGTTTGGTATTTTTTCTAAATTCCAAAATTCTTCAGGATCATTTACATGGAAAATTATTGGTAATTGTTGATGCTCCATAAAGGCAAAATATGCATCAAAAGAGTTGTCATCAAAATTAGGAATTGGAAACATTTTACGGTATTCTGGTTTACCTTCAATCATTTTAATTCCGTCAACTCCACATTTAATTAAGTTTTTAACATGTTCAACAAGTTTTTCACCTAATGTATTATGGTCATAATATAGTGTAGGATCTAAACTACCAAATGTATAAAGCCTACCTTGTGATTTATATTTAGCATATAAGCAATCAACTGTTTCTGATGATCTTTTCTTATCAATTTGAGCAACTAAGTTACCATATGAAGCATTTGTTAGGTCTAACGCCTCTAGTACACTTGTATATTTATTTCTTAAAGAAAAATGAATGTGTGAATCAATTATCATAATTCCTCCTATTTTGGAAGTTTTCCTTCAGGTTTAAGTTCTTTCTTTAAATATTTCACTATTGTTTTAATTGAGTTTGGTGTATATTCATATAAGCATAAATAATTATTTAAGTTAACAAACTCTTTTTGATCCATAGGACCTTTAAGCGAAATAACATAGCATTCCTTACCTGTTCTTAGAATTTCATTAATTAGATTCTTTTGTTTTTCATCTTTTGAAACATCATAACTAAAAATTATAATATTATTAGTTGTTGTTACTTCCCTCTTTATTTTTTCTATTACCTTATCATCATTTGAAAACTCATATACTTTTGTGTTTGGAAACTCTTTATGTAAAACTTTGCTTAAGCTTCGGTCATCAAACTCATCTTCCACAATTGAACTAACACTTGCTTTAGGGGTTAAAACTAATGAATCAGCAGTTAAAATAGGCTCATTACCTAATATTTTAGTTAATGATTTATCAACAATTGTACTTGCAAGAACATTATTCTCAATAGATACTTGATATTCATTATCATTAAAGAAATATTTTTCAAGATATGGTAGTGTCATTTCCTTAAACTTAATAATTCTTCCTACTTTTTCATTTATTTCTTCAATCGTTAATTCATTATTAAGAGCTGCTTGATAAACTTTTTCAAAAGCTTCAACCTGAGTTTCAAAAGTGTGACAAACAAGGACGAAATCACAACCTGCTTTTAACGACATTAAAGCACCATTTGCACTTCCATAGTGATCAGCAATCGCCTTCATCTCCATACAATCAGACATAATTAAGCCTTGGTAATTAAGTTCACTGCGTAAAAGCCCCTTTAAAATGTTTTTAGATAAAGTCGCAGGAACTGTATCATAAACGGTAAATAAAGTATGGGTTGTCATAATACATGGAACATCTAAGTTTTCTTTAAATGGAACAAGTCCTGTTTTATGCATTGTCTCTTTGTCAATGTCAATAATAGGAAGTTCAAGATGGGAATCAACTTTATCATCACCAGCACCTGGAAAATGTTTAGCACAACCTAGTACTCCATTTTCTTTTAAGCCTTTAATAAAGTCATGAGCATATTTTCCGGCTATTACAGGATCAGATGAATAACTTCTTACATTGGTAAGTTCATTTTCTAAGTTAGGATTTATCTCTAAGCATGGAGCAAGATCAATGTTTAAACCTAATCTAATCATATCACGGCCAATCATTTTACCAACTAAATATGGAGCATTAGGAATAGCTGATGCAGATGAGGTCATTTGACTTGGAGGGAATGTTACATCTTTCATTAATCTAGTGACAAGTCCTCCTTCTTGATCAATTGAAATAAACGGATATAAGCCAGTTTCTTTATAAATATTATTATGAACATCTGTACATAGTTTTTTCATTTGACTGGCATTTTGAAAGTTTCTAGTAAACATTATTACATTACCACATTTGTATTTTTCAACGAGAGTTTTTAAATTTTCATCATAATATGTACTTGGAAAACCTACAATTATTAATTGTCCAATCTTTTCTTGTAATGTCATTTCTTCTAATTTTTTCATAATTTCTCCTTAATTTATTTTTTTAATTCTTCTGGCACTATAGTATTACGATATTTTTCAGCAAGATAAATAGATTCACTTAAGGTTTTACCCTTATAAAAAAAGTCCCTAACAAGTTTATCTCTACCATACTGATCTCCATATTCTGATTCTACTTGGTTAATTGGCATTACTTGTAAACACATACACTTTTTGAATGTTCCAAGTTTTATCACAATTTCTGAGGTTTTTTTCATAACCTGAGGAAATATCAAAAGGGAACTTACCATATTTGAGTTTTCAAAATCACTTGTAACTTCATGATATGGTTCTATAAATTCATTTTGGTCTCGCACACAAATACCAGGTAAAAACAAAGCATTCATAAAAAATTCGAAATCATCTTTATTTTTTAATACATCAATATTCTTGTCATAGAAAATCATATATTCATTGCGTTTTATACCTAAATAATTCTTTTTTGGCATCTTAAAATCTGATTCACCCATTGTAATTAATTTATTAAATGGAAATTCTTCAGTTGGTCCAAGATATAATACATCAATATGTAGCCAGTCTTCAGCCATATCGTGAAAAATATAGTCACATTTTTGATTAAACAATGTTTCTATACTTTTAATAAATTTATCTTGTTCTTTTAGATTCATAATTTTTATTCTCTCCTATTGTGATGTTTATTATATTATATAATAAAATCTTTTTTTACACACCTTTCTCGCAAGATTAATAAATAAAAAAAGCTCTATAACTAAAGTACCATTTTACAGAGCTAATTAATAAATTATTTTTCATTTTTTAATAGATATATCAAGTATTTAAGTTGTGGTGAAAGATTTTCTTCATCTAGGCAATTACCAAAGAAGTCATCTTTTGAAATAATTATCATTCTATTAGTTTCAAGTTCATGATTATGAGTTCCTAAATATTTATTTTGATAGTTGTCATAGTTTTCAAGAATTCTTATAATATCATTAGTGCTATTAATTTTAACTTCTAATTTCCCAAAAAAGTCAGGTTTACCAGCTTTACTAACTAGTCTAGCAAAACCAAGCATTTTGAAATTTTGAACTGTTAAATTTAAATCATTAATTATCATGTTTTCATCAACATTTAAATAACTTTCTTCACTTAATTCTCTTAACATACCAATTTTTAAAAGGTCTTTAAAGTGAAATTGCTTTTTATTTTTAAGTTTCACATAATCTTTTAAATCAAGTGAACCAGAAGCAGATGGCACGAATCTACTACCATTAACATCATTATACATACTTTGAACATTAACAATATAATATTTTTCATTGTTTAATTGTAATTCAACAATTATATTAATTCCAATAAGATTTGTTAAATAACTATTTTCAATATCTCTTAAACCTTTTGTTAAAGGGTTAAGTGTGAGTTTTGTACCACTTACAATTTTATTTGGTTCAGTTGGAACACAAACATTCTTAAAAATCATTTCATCAGTAGAAACATAACTATGGTATCCTACTTGTTTTATCCAAACGGCACTAAGCTTTTCAAAATTTAAATCCGAATCAATACCTAATAGTCTACCATTAAATACAGTTTTATCATTTTCTAGTTTATCAGATATAATATAGGCTAAGGCTTTACGTGAATCATCAGTAAGTGTTATTTCATATTTTTTCATAATAATTGGAAGTGATGCAAGTCTTGTATCTAGCATTTCATTTTGAGAGTCTGAATAAATGAATGCTTCATTGACTTTATTGGTACCAAAATTCATTACTTGATAATTAGCATATTTATTACTAAAAGTCTTAGGGTCGGTTACTATTTTAATAATACTTTGTTTTGATTCTCCATCAATGGTTGTTGATAAACTACAATCTTTTTTAAACTCTAATCCTTTGGCGATACTCTTTACAATATTTCTAGTTGATTGTAACAAAATAACAAAAATAGATAGTAATAATAAGCTCATTGAATTTAAGATTTCAAAACAATTAGTCCCATCTTTATTAACTGGGTTCTTAAGTAAAGCTACCATAATACTTAAAACAAACAATAATATTTCAATTACAATAATTATGTAGTCTTTTGGCTTCATTTGAGCCTTTACCGCATTCATCAAAGCATCATGTTTAGCTTTATTAATTTGTTTTTGATATTTTTTAAATTTATTAATTGTTTTTTTATAAAATGATTCACTACTATCTATTTTACCAAAACTAGGTAATGTTATAGATTTATCAAGGGAATTTACTTTAACCAAAAAATAAACTTCATTAGACGTTTTATCTAAACATTTATATTGTAATAAACTACTACCAACTTTGCTTAAATCATCATATAAGATAGATAATAATTCAAGATTTTGATTGGGAACATTACCATTAGCATATACTTTTCCATTTACATTTTTAGGCTCGGCATAACTATGTTTAGGATTTACTTTTAGTTCAAAAACTCCCATCAATTCATTTAATTTATTTTTCATGTATATTAAATATTTCATTTTGTTCACCTTTTCTAACTATAACATTATAACATAAGATGAAAAGAAAAGAAAAAAAGGTGCATTCACACCTTTATTTATTTTCACCTTCAATGTATTTATAATCATATTTATAGGTATTAGTTTCTGTATCGTAAACAATACGAGCTTTAATCTTGGTAATTTTTGTGCCATTTTTAATTTCTACTTTAATGTATTTATTATTACCGTTTTCTATGACTTTAAACTTATATGATGTTTTAGCATCTTTAGTTATTTCTTTTACTTCAACTGATAATTCACCATTTTCTTGTTCTAGTTCGAATTCTAATTCACTTACTTTTTTACCATTGCTAAATACTACATACTTATATTCATGTTCTGCTTCGTTAAGTTCTTGTTCAAATTCTTCCTCAATAATTACATAGTTATTTCTATCTTCAATGATTTTGAAGTATGATTCTTTTTCTGGTTCGTCTTTTTCAGTTTCTACTTCAGTTTTACCTTCTAGAGTATATTCTTTACCATTAGCTAAAGCAATACCAGTAATTCTTTTAACTTCTTTGATTTCATCATCGTCATCATCGTCATCATCATCATCATCTACCTCATTAACAATTGTTTCATTATAATATAAGGAATAGATGGTTTCTTCATCTTGTAAATTTTTAGTGGTAACTACAATCATGTTTTCGTATTCAGGTTTATCTGAAGTTTGACTAACAATATTGATACCACCATTATTACCCATTAATTCTTCCATCATTGCTAAGTATTTTTCAATTACTTCTTTTTCTGATACTGTTTCTTGATTAAGTAAAGTACCCCCTGATAAGTTTTTAACTGTGTTAAATTCTTCTTTGATTTCTAACATTTTAATTGATGATACCGCTTGATATGACATGTTATTTTGTAGGCCTTCTAAACGGTCAATAACCTTTTCTCCTTTTTTCTTAGTACATGCTGATAAAGTAGCACAAAGGGCTAAAACAGCAATTAGTGTTAACATTATTTTTTTCATATTTTTTACCTCCATTCACTTAATAAACAAATGAATTAAGGTTTTTATTGGTAAAATTTAAATTTTTTTTATTTTTTATAATATTTATTACAATATTTGTTTTTTCATTAACAAAATAATAGTTAATTTCATCATTTATCACAGTTACTTTAACCACACCTTCATAATTTTCAAGTTCTACTTTAAGGGTTATTTTACCATTTTCAAGCTTAGCTTTAATTTCTTCTTCTTTACCATTTTCCATAATTTCAATTTTAACTTCTACTTCGCCATCTTCGATTTCATGTGATAAAGCATATTCTTTGATAATTTTATTGTTTTGATATTTTTTATAAACAAATTCTTTTTCATTTTCTTCAGCTTCTTGTTCAATGATAAAGTATGAACTTTTACCTGTTATAACTTTTATTTTAGTACTTGTTTCATCATTTTCAATTTCTGTTTCACCTTTAATTTGGTACTCTACATTATCAATTACGATAATACCATCTAAATTATAGATTTCCTCATCATCATCTATTTCAACTAAGGTCTTATTAAAGTATATTGTGTATTGAAGGTCAAATGAATCACTATATAATGTGGTAATTGTCATTTGATCAGTATAACCTTCTTTAGTTGATTTAGTTACGGAATAATTAATTTTTTCTCCATTTAATAAATTTTGAATAGTTAAATAATGCTTATTAATCTTATTAGCAATTTCATTTAAATTTTCTTTTGAAGTTGTAAGAAAAGATAACGACTGCGTAGTTGTAGTATCACTTGAATAAAGAAAATTCGCGGCAGCTAATAGTTCAAAGGCATAAGTTTCGTTTACTGTTTGTGGTACGTAATAACTTGGAGCAGGTGGTTTAGTTGTATCTTTACCTTTTACAACAAATACACTTATACAAATTACAAGTAATAATATAAAAGTTCCCATAAAAGCATATGATAATCTTTTGAAATGTGGTTTCTTAGTTTCTTGACTACGATATCGCATTTTTATTTCTTTTGTAAGATCCACAATTTCAGTTTCACTTGTTTCTTTTTTTAGTTTGGAAACAAATTCATCATATTTACTCATTATCTTCACCTATCCTTTCTTTTAATTTATTGACAGCTTTATTATAAAGCCAGGTAATAGTACCAAGTGGTTTTTTTAATATTTTCGCAATCTCTTTATGTTTTAATTCATCAATCACATGAAGAATGAATACTTCTAATTCATCACCACTTAATACTTCATAAACCATAGCTAAAAGCGGTGAATCATTTAAATCTCTTGTAATATAAGTATCTTCATATTGTGAGAAATCATAGTTTACTTCACGCTTTTCCTTATTATATAGATTTAAAGCTAAATTTCTCGCAATAGTAACAATAAAGGCAACAACATTAGTGTTTTCTTTATATTTTCCTATGTTATTTAAGAAACGAAGATATGTCTCTTGCATAATATCTTCCGTTTTATGTCTATTTTTTAGAATTGGCATAATGGCCATATATACTTGATTTTTAGTTAAATTATAAAAATCATCAAACATATCTAAATTATTATTTTTTAATTGTCTAATGATTTCCTTCATTTCTATTGTATCTGTCCTTGTCATAGTTACCTCTTTATTAATAAACAATTAAAATTCACATTTTATTGGTTTATTTATATTTTTTTATATTTATTTTTAATTATCATTATATAGTAAATAGCACCAATGGTGCTATCATTTTATTATTTAAGCTTTGGTTTCTACCATATTCTTGGAATGTACTTTTTTATCTATGATTGCATAAACAAAACGACAAATACCATAGATCACACAAGCTCCACTAATAAAGTATATTAAGAAACAAATGAAGTATATAGGATATGGCAGTTGAGTCTTAAATATTGTTTTGAGGACTGGATAAAAAGGTTTTTCACTCTTAACTAGTTGAATTAGAGGAATCACGTAAACAATCATTGAACAAATTTGAAAAGGAAATAAGTCCCACTGATATGCTTTCTCATTAATTGTTATAAATATTTGTTTAAATACTTCAATTGTAATTAAAATAATTTCTATAATTAGTAGAATTTTACTAGTATCACTTTTTGAATTTGAAGCTTGGTAGTGTTTTCCTAACTTGGCTCCCAAGATACCTGCGATAAATA
>OLWN01000419.1_pt1 | contig 21943 bp, 21 predicted proteins | sample 1644151 | NCBI WGS metagenome assembly OLWN01 (sample SAMEA103958121, study PRJEB25191) | human gut metagenome
AGATATAATTTATTTGTATTAATTTTATGGGCAATTAAGTTTCCTTTTATTATTTCTTTATCAAATGTTATGGTGTCATTTTTTATAATGATATGTTTGTCATTATAGTTAATTATGTTTTCAACATTTATGTTATCTTCATTTTCTTTTAGAATTATTGATTGATTTGTTTCAATTTTAGATTCTGCTTTAACAAATAATCTTATCATAAAAGCCATTAATACAACGACTATTGTAATTGAGGTAATTTTGAATGTTAGTTTCATCTTATTCCTCCTTTAATTATTATAATGATACTAAGCGAACCAAGAAAAACAGGAATAAATAATGGCCACCAAGTAGTACTTGTTAATTTATGGGTTGTATTTTTTGAATCATATTCGATTGTTAAAATTGTTTCTTTATTTGTTATATTGTCAATTTTTTCTTTGACATTTATTATTTTAGTTTCATTTGTTTGGCTATTATCTATATCTATTAATTTTAAGCTTTGAGATTTTACTTCAAATTTGTATTCAACACTGATGTTATCTTTACCAACAAGTTTAAGAATGTATTCACCTTCATCTTTTATTACATAACCTGATTCAATTGGTTTACCATTAAGAATGCCTAAGGCATTAAAAGTCAAGACAAGATTCTTATCATGAATATCATTGTTAATAATACTAGGATTTGATAATACTTTAATATTTTGAGTGTATCTAAAATCAAAGAAAGTGTTTGAAAAATAATAGATGCCTTCATAATTACCGAATAGATTAAGATCATATTTTAGGGTTGAATTATTAGAATTTAGTTTTGTTTTATTTCCGTTCATTATGATTTGATAATCATTAATATTGGTATTTTCATCTTTAACAATGTTAGTTCCGAATTTATCAACTCTTAAATAATTGAAAGTAGGTTTATAGATTTCATTATTTACAATTTTATATAATGTATTATTATATATATGATAATTAAATGCATCTTCTTCTAATAGAGTATTTAAAGTTTCTTCTTCATACATTAGATTTATCTTTCTAATGAACATACATAGTTTATCTTTTTGATTAATATGATATAAAAGGGTTAACTCTTCATTTTCTAAATACGCATCCATAATTATCATACCATCATTACTATATTCATCAATTTTATGAACATTTAAATTGGGATCTATCATATATATTTTACTAATACTTTTAGTTGTTGTTTCGTTAGTAACTACGACAATAGTACCATCCCATGCAAGTAATTGAATAGCATCTACATTTATTGCGGCATCAAAATTGACGTTTCCTATTGTATTACCATTTTGATCGATTTTTAATATTCTTAATTTTCGAAGATTGTTTTCTTTATATTTTTCAACCATGTATATATATTCATCAACTACAATAGCTTTTTGACAATTGTTTTCATCTTTTAAATTATAATAGTAAACATTTTCTATTTTTAGAGTTTCTTTATTTAGTTTCATAATAAATGAATCCATATTATCACGGGTTCCACCAATTTCACCTTTAACTGATTTGGTACTGCCTGCTATATAATAAAAGTCTGAAAGTATAACAATTGCCTCTCCAGCATCATAGTCTGTTCCGCCATAATATTTAGGTATTAATAGATTACCATTTAAATCATAAGTACCAATATATAAATCTAAACCTGAGTATTTGAAGAATACATTACAAACAATTATAATTTTATTTTGATCTATCTTTAAATCTACAACACTTGCTCGTTTATTTTCTATAATTAATTTTTCATATTGTAAGATACCATCCGCGATATATAGTAAATATAAGTTTACACTATCAGCATCTTCAGATTCCACTTCTTGTGAACATAATATGTAGTAACTATTCTTCTTATCTGCCTTTTCTATTAGTTCTATTTTTCTATTTTCATCATATATTTTTGTATTCACATCTATACAATAAGTGTTTTTAAAAACACTATTTTTGTCAACTACATATATATATTTAGTAATGATTTCAGATGTTGCCTTATTTTGATATAAGCTTGTATACTCACCTACCACATCGATATTTAAATTAGAAGACACTAACCGATATCCTTCATAGTTGATATCAACATTCTTGTCTCCTTTTAATAAGACGAGTGGTTTTTCAACATCTATATTTGTTTCGGCTTTAATATCTAATGTTGTGACCAGCATCATAAATATTAGGGTAGCCATAATTAATTTAATTTTTTTCATTTTATCACCTCACATAAATAATACGACAAGAATAACTATTTTCCATTAAATTAAAAAGGATTAAGTTATCTAAACTCAATCCTTTTTTAAACAGTTTAATATTTCTGCCATTGTATTTAAGAATGCTTCTTTATGTTTTGTTGATGGTAACATAAAGATAGGGATATTTTTATTTGTTGTTACTTTCTTTTCTAATATAAGTAAGGCTTTACCAACATTATTGATTTGAAACATATCTGGTGGTAATGTCACAAATGCTTTTATGGTTGCTTTTTCATCAATTAATTTTTTTAATTCTGCACTGCCTTTTTGAGAAAAGAAATTATTATCAATTATATATATGTATTTAGGTTCGCCATTTAAATTTAAATAATGTTCAATAACTAAATAAGGAAAATACCTAACTTCCTTTCTATAAAGTGGTGAATCATATTCTGCATTTTCATAATCATACACTGCTAAATCACTAACCACAAGATCAACATCTCGCGGTAAATACTCTAAAGCATCTTGATGAAAAATATTAATTTCTTCTTGAAGAAGATTACTCTTATGGACTGCTACTTCAGCCATTAATGAATGGTTATCCATACCCACTAGTTCTACTTCTTTATCTAGATTATTCGCGATAGTAAAAGCTAAGTTACCTACACCAAAATTAGGATCTAGTATTTTTAGTTTCTTTTTAGTAATCATTGCTTCAATTAACTTTACAATAATATATCCTATATTATCTGGAGTAATTAAATCTAATGAATAATTCAAATTTTTAAAACCTTTTATGTCAAGTAGTAATAAAGCTTTTCTAACTTCTTCATTATTTAATCCATTTTTTTCTATTTCACTATCTAGTTCATTGAATAAATTTTGGATTTTTTGGATTGTTTCATCATCTAAACTGCTATCTTCTATTTTTGTGTTTTCAAGAAAAAAGTCAATAACTTTTAATAAACATTCGTAGTAATTGAGACGGCCTTTTTCTTTATCATAATTTGTAACGGCTGTATTGTCAATTTCTTCATTAATCATTGCGTGATAATAAAGCATTGAAGCCTCATCAAAAGTATCTGTAAGTTTAGTTATCATTTGATCATTTAATTTATTCATTTTATTCACACTTTTCTTTGATTGATTTAGCTACCACATATCCACTCGCAAGGGCCCAGTGCATATTGTAGCCTCCACATTCACCATCTATATCAAGAATTTCACCACATGCATACATATGAGGTATTTTTATAAATTCTAGTGTTTCTTTATTCATTTCATTTAAAGCAATTCCGCCAACTGTTACTTGGGCACGATCAAAACCATAGCTGCCTTTAAGTTCTAAAGTATAATATTTGATGGTATCTGTTAATCTAATTAAATCCTTCATTGAAATGTTTTCAATACGGGATGATAAATCAAGTTTACTACGTTTAATAAGGTTAAAACCTAAGGCTTTTGGAAAAATACCATTTAGAAAATCACTATTTTCGATGCCTATCATTTTCTCACGTCTCTTAACTAACATCGTAAATAAAGTTTCTTCATCAATATTAGGTAGTAAATCAAATTCAAATGAATAATGACTTGTAGATTTAACTATTTCACTACGAGCAATAATGCTTGCCATTTGCATAATCACAATTCCACTTACACCATCATCTTTAAATAATACTTCACCGTTTTCTTCCCAAACTTTTTGTTTTGCTTTTTTATCCCACAATGACACCTTTGGTCTAATTCTAAGGCCTGATAAACCTTTAATTGTTTGAGGATCTACTTTGACTCCTACAAGGCCAGGTTCAGTATCCGTAATTTTTATCTTCCATGGTTTTAATAATGAATATCCACTACCATTAGATCCAAGAATTGGATATGCTTTTCCGCCAGCAGCAAGAACAACAAAATCAGCTTCGATTCTTTGTTTTCTAGTATCTTCAATTAAATATTTAGGTTCACTTTCACTACCGATATTGTTAATTCTTGTAACATCAAAATTACATTTTTCGATAATTCCTAGTTTTTTCATATTAAGTCTTAAAATATCTAAAAAGGAATTAGCCATTTCTGAATATGGATAAGTTCTTCCTTCATTATCAGTAGTAGTCATAAGTCCTAATTCTTCTAACTCAGAAATCAATTTTTTATAATCTAATTCTTTAAGGGTATGACTTACAAATCCACTATTATTATATTTTTTAGTATTTACATGGGTATTAGAGAAATTGCATCTGCCGTTACCGGTTGCTAAAATCTTTTTGCCGATTCGTTCCAATCTTTCTACTACTATAACTTCATTTTCTGGACAGTATTTTTTTATATATATTGAGGCAAATAAACCTGAAGCTCCACCTCCGATTATTACTACTTTCTTCATGTGCACCCTCCATTCAATTGTTTTTCATTATACCATAAGTATAATTTTTTTTCAACATTTTATTACTCTAGATTATTTATTTGTGTTATAATTTATGGGAGGTGCATTATGACATATTTTACAACATTCCAAATAAACAATCACATATATCAAATTAAAGATGCCATGGGAGTTTTATCTACACTTGTAATTGGTAAGAACAAAGCTTTACTAATTGACACGGGATATGGTATTTATAATTTAAAAGAACACATTCAAACACTTACTAATTTACCACTAATCGTTGTTGATAGCCATGGCCATATGGATCATACTGGCGGTAACTTTCTATTTGATCATGTATATATTAATAAACTAGATTATGAACTATGTAAATTACACAATTCTTATGCTTGGAGGCTCAATAACCTAGAAACAGCTCAAAAGCTTGGATTAATTGATGATACATATGATAAAGAATCTTATCTTAATAAACGTGAAGGTAATTTAATTTTTTATTCAGATGATAAAATATTTGATTTAGGTGATATTCATATTGAAGTAGTTAATATGGAAGGTCATACTAAAGGCAGTGTTGGATTTTTATTAATTGAAGATAAGATCTTAGTATCTAGCGATGCGGCATGCCCATTCGTTTGGATTTTTTTACCTGAATCTACCGATGTTTCAACTTATATTAAAATGCTCAAACGCACATTAAATCTTGCATTTGATAATTTTTTAGTTGGCCATGGAGCTGGTAAACTTTTACCAAGAAAAAGAATGATGGAATTTTTAGATGTAGCAGAAAGCATTGATTTATCAAAATCCGTACGTGTTCATTTTAATCATTTTGAAAATGCTAATAGTTATTGTTACACTAAAGGTACTATGTATAATCAAGATGATACAGGAATTGTCTTCGATCCAAATAAACTAAAAAGCAAGGATTAATATCCTTGTTTTTATATTGTTTTTTCAACTACTTTTACATTATTTTGTTTTTGTTCTTTCTTAATGTTCTTCATAACTGTTTGAATAGTATTAGGAATAAAATCTATTAATTTTTCAAGCACATGAGGATTCTCTTCTAAATGCAATACTTTTACATCATTATCCACAAACGCTAAAAAGGCAACGGGAGTAATATTTAGAGTACCTCCTGCTCCACCGCCAAATGGATTAAAATCATCATATACTTTTTTCTTTAATTGATCTATTCCGCCACTAACAAAACCACATTTTACTTTTGAAATAGGAATTACACTAATATTATTAAAAGTTATTTTATCACCAACAATTATATTTACGTCCGTTAATTCTTTAAGTGAGTCCATCGCTATTTGAAGTAGCTGATTGATTGGTCTTTGTTCTTCCATTTTGTTTCTCCTTTTTTATTATTTTAATAATTTGTTTTAGGTTTAAAATGGACACTATTAATAGTTTAAAAATAGTAACTGAACCTATTATTTCTATATCAATTCCTTTTTTACTTTCATCATTCATAATAACACCATAATACTCATTATAAACTTTTTTAAAGTAAGTATCTAATATGTATTTGGCACTACTAATTATATTCCAGTTTATAATTGTTAAGATAGCATAAAATGATGGGTTTTCACTATTCCATCTTGGAATTATTGTAATCTTATCAATAGTTATTTGTTTTAGATATTTTTGGAGTAATCGATTATTTTCAATGACATTTTTTATCTGAGATATTGTCATCTTAATGTTTTCTTTCATTGTATACATTTCCATTGTCTTTTTTAAGTAACTACCAAAGTCAATAGTTTTTAACTTTATATACCAAAATAAAAAAACTAAAACTAATGATATTTCACCTTTTCCTGCTTCTTTTTTATATACTCTAAATTCTAGTTTACTGCTAAGTAAAAATAAGATTAAAAAAACTAATATTAATATTATCCATTTCATAATACTATTTTTACCATTTGTCTTAATTTAATACCTTGCAAAAAAGATATTTTTTTAGTATAATCATTATGGTGATATATATGTTTTTAAATTCTCTCGCAATTAAGTGTATTAAAAAATACCAACAAAACAAAGCAATTATTGGTAGTGGTAGATGTAAACATTATCCTAGTTGTTCTAATTATGCTATTGGCTGTTATGAAAAATTTAATTTTATAAAAGCTTCATTTCTTACTTTATTTAGGATTATTAGGTGTAATCCTTTTACAAGAAAAATGTACGACCCTGTTCCATTAACTAGGAAAGAAAAAATAGCTCTTAAGGAAAAACAAAAAAGCCTAGAATTATTTAATCCTTATCTACTTAATGAATTTAAAAACTATCCCTTGATGCAAGTGCAAGATTTTATTACATATATATATGAAGCAACCTTTGGATCTTATTATTTAAAAGAGAATAACTTGTCAGTTGATGATTTTTCTAAACTATTGAAACAAAGCAATCATGAAAATGAATTAATTACTGATGAATATGTTAAAATCTATAATACCAATGAATATACTACACTATATGATAGTCTCCAAACCCTTGAAATGAGTGAAACTCAAATTCAACTATTTAATGAACGTCTATATTTATTTAAAAAATTGGTTAAGAAAAAGCTATTACCATTTAATTATAAACAAACATATAATGACATCAATAATTATTTAAGTCATGGTATAACATATTTAGGGCATAGTAATATATATATAAATAATTATACGACTGACTATATTGTAGTCAAAAATAATTTAAAGAAAGCATATCCAATAGACTAACTGGATATGCTTTTGTTTTCTATGATTTAGTTAATTGTTTTAATTCATCGTTTGAAAGTTTCCTATATTCACCTTTTTTAAGGCTTTCATCAAGTTCAAGATTGTTCATTTTAACACGTTTTAAGTATGTTACTTTATTGTTTATGGCTTCTAACATTCTTTTAACTTGGTGATACTTACCTTCGTAAATTGTAAGATATATTATTCTATCATTTTTTTGGATTATTTCACTTGGCAATGTTTGATAACCATCATCTAAGGTTACACCTTCCTCAAGCATCTTAACATCATTATTGGTAATACTTTCAAGAGTTTCAACATAATAGGTTTTTGGTATATGCTTTTTGGGAGAAGTAAGTTCATGAATTAATTCACCATCATCAGTAATTATCAATAATCCTTCAGTATCTTTATCGAGTCTTCCAACTGGACTTAGTTTAAACTTAGGGAATTCTTTAATTAGTGACATAACGGTAACTTCTTTATCTTTAGTTGATGTGACATAACCAGCAGGTTTATTAAGCATATAATAATGATATTTTTGATAAGTTACCTCTTGGTTATTAAATATTACCCTATCCACATTTTCATCAATGACATAACCATCATCCTTTATTATTTCGTTATTTACTTTAACAATTCCTTTTTTAATGCATTTCTTGACTTCACTTCTTGTGCCGATTCCTGATGTGCTTAAAAATTTATCCAGCCGCATATTTACACCTAATTAAAGTATTTTTTTGTAAATTCATACAGTGTTATACTCACCGCGATAGGTAGGTTTAAACTGTCAATTGCATGTGAATGTTTAATAATTACCGGAGTTCCTATTTGTAAGAATTCACGAGGGAGCCCTGTTGCTTCATTACCAAACACAAGGGAAAAATGGTTTTCTGTTTTGGGTACTTCAACTAAACTTTCTTTAGCTTGTAACATTAAAGTGTATATATCACGATTAGGATATTCTTTGATATATTCATTGAAGTCATCATAATATTTTACATTCATGCTAAATATCGCTCCCATTGAACTTCTAATTACTTTAGGATTAAAGTGATCTACCGCTGGTGAAATAACTACTAGATTTTTTATACCAAAGCCTAATGAACTACGCATGATAGTTCCCATATTTCCCGCATCTGATGGGTTAACTAAAACTACATGATTGGTATTTTCAATTATTGATTCATATTTTTTAAATTCACCGATAACATAACAATTTTCTTTATCCGATAAAATATTAAATGGTTTAATACTTACTTCATACACAATGTCATATTTATCACATAAAGAAATTAACTTATCGTATGTTTCATCATGTTTAAAATCAGGATGAAGATAAACTTTTGTGACCATATCTGGTTTTGCGTTTAACAATTCAAATGTTAGGGTTGTTCCTAAAGAATAACTATATTCACTATTTCTTTTATATTTCTTAACCATATTACTACCTCTTTTTCTATTATACCATTTATAGATAACAAAATAAATCAAAAAGCAATCTACCTTTTTTATATTGTTAATTATGATATAATATATCTACTTTATGAGGTATGAATCTATGGATATTATAAAAGTAGATAGTAAAAAAACTAGATTAATCAGTGATGGTGGTTGTGGATATTTAGAGCCGGACAATAGTTATGCGGCATTCATGGCTAGTTGTAATAGAATGTATTTAGGGGTTAAATGTGATATAAGATTTACGAAAGATCGTGTTATTGTCACATCTAGATATCGTGATTTAAAAAAATTAACAAAACAAAAAATACATATAAGTTTAACTAATTATGATGACTTAAAACAAATACCCATTGGAAACAATAACTTATGCTATATGTCTACTCTCAAAGATTTTCTATTATTATGTGATAGATACCGTAAACTTGCATGTATTGAATTACATCCTCCAATCGGCAAGCATGAGCTAACTCAACTTTTTGAAGAAATTAAAAATCTTAATATGATTAAAAAAGTAAAAATTATCTCTACAGATATTAAATATCTAAAGTTTATTCGAAGCTTAGATTTCGATATTTTATTGGAATTACGCTCACTTAGTTTTTCTGATCATTTATTTTTTGATGCGATAAAATATCACCTTGATATAACTCTACCTCAAATGAAGTTATCTAAAGACCTTGTTGACATGTGTCATGAAAGTAGATTAAAAATTGGTACTTATAATATTAATGATCCAATTAATGCTTTGATTACTTGTGAACTGGGAATCAATTATATATATACTATTTTCTTAGAAGAATACAGGCCAAATTAAAAGTCCCCGAATGGAGACTTTTTTATAATGTAATGGTTTTATGATTCTTATTTTCTTTTTCAAATAATTTCTTATTGACTTTAACATTATATACTTCTACATTATCAAGTGTTGTTATTAATGACACTTGTTTTTTTGTATACGTATATATATATTCCTTATTAATTAGGAAATTTATTTTTTCTAATATTTTAGAATATAAAACAGTAGGCTCTTTGTATTCAAAATTACGAATATCATACTTTGTGAATTCATCTATGATGTGACTATAATAGAAATGATAAATTATTTTGGTATCTAATATTTCTAGAGTTGCTTGATTTTGACTAAAAGTTACTTTTAAAATATCTTGATTATGATTTATAATTTTTACAATTAGTACATCTAAATGATTACAAAGATACTTTAGATTGAGGTTTGATATTTTATCTAAAAAGTTTGTTTGGAAATTACCTTTTTCTAAATCTTTTACAATTGTTTGATAATATCCATCTTTATTTATTTTAACTGTTTCTTTATTCTTTTTAATATTTATAAAAGAGTATGTATATATAATTAAAGGAACAATAATTATTAAGCCAATAAAAACTAATGATGAACCATTTTTGAATTTAAAGTTTGTTGTTATTTTAAATATTAATAATATAAGAATTAACCAAATCAAAATTATTAAATGACGATATGCAATTATAATTTTTTTCATTGACAGTATTTTACCGCAATCCTTGAAGCTAGTTTGCAATTGTTGTAAACAAGTTTAATATTTGATTCTAGACTTTTACCATTCGTTAATTCTACAATTGTTTTAAGTAGATAAGGGGTTGTATCTTTTCCTTTTATTCCTAGTTCATTCATTTGAGCAATTGCTTGATCAATTGCCTTATTCATCAATTCTTCATCTAAAGAATCTTCTTCATTTATAGGATTAGTTACAAGTACACCACCGTTTAGTCCAATTTCCCACTTGGCCTTAAGCATGCTAACAATTGCTTCAGGTGTATCTAGTTGATAGTTTACTTTACAATTGCTTTTTCTTGTATAAAAAGCAGGGAGTGTTTCGGTTTGGTAACCAATAACGGGAACGCCTTTTGTTTCTAGATATTCCATTGTTCTTGGTAAATCTAGAATAGCCTTCGCACCTGCACAAACTACACACACATTTGTGATAGCTAGTTCTTCTAAATCAGCAGAAATATCCATTGTTTCATTTACTCCACGATGTACTCCGCCAATTCCACCTGTTGCGAAAAGTGGTATACCAGCAAGACTTGCGATAAACATAGTTGCACTAACTGTGGTTGCTCCTGTTTTCTTTTGAGATATAATAATTGGAATATCTCGTCTTGATGTTTTAGTAGCACTTTGACCATTATATGCAAGTTTTTTAATTTCTTCATTGGTTAAACCAATTACCATTTGACCATCTATTATCGCAATAGTAGCAGGTATGGCACCTTCTTCTCTAATTATTTTTTCACAATTTAATGCAGTTTCATAATTTTTAGGATATGGCATACCGTGAGAAATAATTGTTGATTCTAACGCTACCACGGGTTTGTTTTGTTTGATTGCTTCTTCTACTTCTTTGTTAATTCTTAAATATTTATCTAACATCGTTTACTCCTTTTATTAATTTGGTAATAATACTAAATCATTTGATTGAGTTAAAGTTTCACCATCTATTTCTACAGTCATTGTTATATGAAGAGTTACTTCACGTCTAACTGCTTTACTATACCACAAAGTACTTCCACCTTTAATAAAGTAAGTGTTTAATACTTCTTCAGTACTATCATTATCATCAGTGGTAACAGTCCAAGACACTTTTGCGTCTTTTAGAATTGACATTGCGGTATACTCTTTATCAACATAATTTAAGAATTCAAGCCATCTGCCTTGAGTTATCATGTAGTTAGGACAAATTTTACCAGACCAGTCAAAATGACGTTTTACATTTATTAATGATAAGTTATATTTATGTAGTAATGAAGCAATTAATTTTGCGTCCATATGCATTGCACCATCATAATTACCATCTTCATTAATACACATTTCAATACCAATACTACTATTATTACCATTGCCAACAAAGTTTGTACCATCACCAGCGTGCCAACAAATTACTTCATCTTCAAAACTTTGATAGATTTTATTTTCATCTACTTGATAGTTCCAAGAAGCTTGTCGATCACGTAATCCATTTGCAGTATCCATTTGAACTTGAGCAAGTAATAAAGCATCATTATTAGCTCTAGGCATTCCACTTTCATGAACTGTTATCCATAATATTTGTTGTGGATTTGGAAGTTGGTAACCAGTATAAAGTAATTTATCTAAAATTTCTTGAGAAAGAACTGGATGATAAATTGTACCTAATGAACCTGAACCCCAATATCTATTTTTCCATGTGTTTTTAGTAACATCGATTAACATTGAACGATCAACGAGTGGAGTAGTACCATCAATTAGATTTAGGACACCACCATCATTAGTACGGATTTGATAATTCAAGGAATCATCATCATTAACAAAGTTCTTTGTTCCCATAATATATGATGGAATTTGACCTTTCATCCACTCTGCGATTTGTTCAAATCTTGTAGTATTTCCCCCTACACTTTCTAAGTCAAACTCTAATTCACGAGTAATTGTACCACAAATAATAGTACATTGAATTGTAAAGTTTTTAGGAGTTAGTGGTTTTACAAAAATTCCATTTCCAGCGATTACGCCTGGTTCATACGAGAACCAACTAATTGTACCACCATATTTTTCATGAGTTGTAGGTAAAGTTTTAATTTCACCTCTTAAAAGTTTTTCTACTTCTCCTGGTACCCATTCACGTATCTTTTCAGCACGTTGGATTTCACCAAAACCAAGAATTGTAATTTCACGTTCATATATTCCTATAATTCCATTATATAATAAATAAGCTGTTATTGTTGCTGTTTGTTCATATATTTGTTGATTTATTATACCAGTATCACTAATTACATCAGGGTTTGAAGAAACATACTTTAGAAGTTGACAGCCACCATAATTGCTAGTTATTAACGCTATGTTACTCGCTGTTTGATCTTGTATTTTCTTACCATAGTGAGTACGCCAACAATAATCAACATTATTCTTATCCATTGTTGGAATTGTCAATGTAAAAGTCTTTTCTATAGCTACTTCATTTTCTTCTACTCTTGCTACTAGGACTGCGTTTTGTCCTTTCGCATCAACATAAATATACCCTTCATTTGTTATAACTCTAGGATTTAAACTTTTCCAAGTAATTGTTACATCATCTATTGAGCTAGGTAGGTCAAGTCCTTTTGAACTATCAATTACAAGATTTATTTTATTTAATATTTCTTCTAATTTTACATTAACTTCTCTTGAATGACCACATTTAGTACATACATTATTTTCATAGTTATGATCTTTGATGCCATCATTTTTTTCTTCTACTAAGTCACAAGTGTTACACTTACGCTCACTTACTCCATAGTGGTCACATGATATTTCTTTCGTTACTTGCCATTCACCAAATTTATGATCAACCATTGGGATTGCTTCAGTTTCAATTGCACTGCATTCTAAACATATGTGTCTCTTTGTTCCTTCATAAATACAACTTGGTTCTTTAGTTACTTGCCATTCATCATAATTATGAGGTAATTTAGCTATACTTTCTTTTAAAACTTCCTTACAATTTGAACAAACTCTTCTTTGTTCACCAAAACTGCTACATGTTGGTTCTTTAGTTACTTGCCACTCACTATAATTATGATTTAAAGCATTTATTATTTCACTTCTTGTAATATTACATACTGTACAAGTATGTGTGCGTGAACCTGTTGTTGTGCAAGTAGGTTCTTTAGTTACTTGCCATTCTGTAAATTTATGGTGATCTGATTTGTCTTTAATTCTTGCACCACAATCTACACATAGCACTGGTTCAGCACAGCTATTTTCATCTTCATGATGACCTGTTGCTTTAACTGTTCTTGTTTCTACTTCCCCACATGAACAATTTCGATATTCTTCACCATCTGTTGTGCATGTTGTAACAATGGAAGTTTGCCATTCACTAAATTCATGTGTGTGTTCTTTTTTACAACTTGCCATTAATAAGCAAGCACACACTGCCATTGAAAACAATAATCTAATAAATTTTTTCATTTTCTTCTCCTTCTATTACTTCTTTTTTTACCCAACCTTGTTTACCTTGGTATTTTATTAAAACATATCCCTTACATTTGTCGTTTATAATCCCTACCATTACTCCTTTTGGAACACCTAATATTGATGCTGGGCAATCATCATATGCTTTTGTGTTGTTTTCGCATAAATATTCATTTTTAATAAATGTTATTTCATTAGTGTCCGTTAATATAATTTTAGAAAAGTATTCCCCCTTTTCTAATAACCTTAAATTAAAATTAGGCCAACAAGCGCCTTTACCACGTTGATTTTCTATACTTTCTTTTTTGGTCAATACTTGTGGTAATCCATCTTCAAACGCTGTTTCATATTGATAGTCTTCTTTATTCTTATTTATTATTAAAGCATTAAGTTGTCCACCATCTTTTACAACTAAACCACCATCAATAGAAATAATATGTTTTTTATAATCAATTATTATGTTATCATTAAATTCATCTTGTCGATATATTGTAACTGGAAAATGGCCACAAATTACCATTTTATGAGCTAGATGTCCTTCATTTAAAAAATATCTTTTCATAAAAACACTTCGGTAAAAACTATTATGGTAATCTTCTATTTTGTCTAGTCCTGCATGAACAAAAATTAAATCTTTGCTTTCAATTATATAAGGTAAGTTTTCTAAAAAAGTTAGTTCATTTATAAAATACTCTTTCATATCATCTTGTAAACTATCTAGATCTGTTTGCTCAAACTTAGGATTAGATTGTTTATATTCTTGATACATATCATAAAGTAGTGTATGTGGATAATTTAATAGTTCTTTAAAGTCCGTATTTAAATATTCTTTTCTAAACAATTTCAAATTACCATGGTCACAATTACCTAGTAATGCATATACTTTATCTATTTTAGATAATTCAATAATATATCGTAATGTTTCTAGAGGGTATTTACCTTTTTGTGCAAAATCCCCAAGTAACATAAGATAATCTCTTTGAGGTGTGTATGAAACTTTTTTAAGCAATTTCTTTAGAATATCAATTTGACCATGAATATCCGATATAACAATAATTCTTGATTTTTCTTCAAATGTGATGTTTTCAATTTTTACCATTTGTATCACCTATAGATATATTATAACAAATTATTTGTTTTTTTTAAAGTAAACTGAATAACAAAATTATTTATTTACTATTTACATTTTTTTTGTTGTGTGCTATAATTGTTTTGAGGTAATAATCATGAATGAAACTTTAAATACTATTGCTAATCGTCGCAGCATTAGAAGTTTTGAGCCTACAACAATTTCTGACAATGATTTAAAATTAATATTGGAGGCTGGTACTTGTGCACCTAGTGCCATGAACATGCAGTCTGGCAAAATATTTTTGGTAACTGACCCTACTATTCAAAATGAGTTAAGAAAAATTGGAACATCTATATCCCCACGTAAATCTGATCCTTTTTATGGTGCTCCTTATATTATAATAGTACTTGCGAAAAAGAATACACCATGTCCTATTCAAGATGGCAGTTTAATTATGGGGAACATGATGCTTGCTAGTCGTAGTCTTGGTATTGGATCTTGTTGGATAAATTGTTTAAAAGATATTTTAAATACTGAAGATGGCAAGAAAATTAAAGACATTATTGATAAAGATGATGAATATCTTGCCGTAGCAGCACTTGCTCTTGGATATCCAAAAGATGGTATTTGGCCTACAACAAAAGAAAAAAAAGAGGATTACATTAACTATTGTTTCTGTAACCCTGATACTGTTTCTTGAACTAATCGTATTAGTTCTTCTTTTGATAAAGATTCACTAACTAAACACATTGGTTTAGCACTATCATATGGGAGTTCTTCTTCCATATGATATTTTTCATTTGTTTGTGTCATTTTAGCCATAAACCTATCATCATATATTCCCCCAAAATATACACCATTATAATACAATAAGTATTCACCCATCATCTTTCGATATGTAATATTTTCTAAAAGATTTAAACGATCTAAAACATAATTTTTAAATTCTTCACTAGATGCCATATAATCTCCTTTATTTAGTAAAATAAAAACTTTGATATCAAAAAGACACCAAAGTATGATTTCTTTTGGAGCAGGTAACCGGAATCGAACCGGCATCTTCGCCATGGCAAGGCGGTATAATAGCCGTTATACTATACCTGCACATCAAATGCATTAATATTATATCAAATTCTTTGATTATTAGCAACTGAAATGCTTATTAATATTTACAAAATAAAAACCCTTAAGATTTCTCCTAAGGGAATTTTTATTATTCTTCGTCTTCTTCAACGCCTTTAACGTTATGGAATACTTCTTGAACATCTTCTTCTTCAGCCAATAAATCTAAAAGACGTTTAAATTGTTCCATTTGCTTATCACTTTCAAGTTGAACCCAGTTCATTGGAACCCACGCAATTGTGTCTTCAATTAAATTAACATCTGGATATGCTTCAAAAATAGCAGCTCTCATTTTTGCATATTCTGTACTTGGAGCATACACAGTAACAACGCCATCTTCAACTTTGGTATCACTAACATCACAGTCAGCCATTAATAAAGTTTCAAGTATTTCATCTTCACTAAGTTCAGAAGTACTAAATACAGCATTATGAGTAAAACTATGTGTAACATTACCACTACTAGCAATCTTACCACCAGTTCTTTGTAAAGCAACCTTTACAGCTGTTTGTGTACGATTTGAATTATCTGATAAACATTCAACAACAACCATTGAATTACCAGGACCAAAGCCTTCAAGTTGTAATTCAGAATATGATTCCATATTCGCACCTTTAGCTTTGTCTATTGCTCTTTTGATAACATCAGCAGTTACTTGTTCTTTTTTTGCCTTTTCAATTTCTTTCTTTAAACTTTGATTTAGATCAGGATCAGGTACTCCACTCTTCGCAGCCATATATATGATACGACTCCATTTGTTGTTAAGTTTTGATTTTGCAGCGGCAGTTTTTGCCATTGATGCAGCACGAACTTCATGTGCTCTTCCCATATTTTTCACTCTCCTGACATTTTTAAATATCAACTTATTATAGCATATTTTATTATGTTAATAAAGTAATTTGTATATTTTTTTCATATATATTATTTAGTTATATATTATTTGGTAATCTTAATTTGATTATTCTCAATAAATGCTAATACATTTTTGCGTCTTGCGTTATTTTCATTAGATAACCCTTTATCATTTGTAAGAGCGTCTACCTTAGGTGAAATAATTTCAACTTGTTTACGGTTTAGATTATTATCAATAATTGCTTTTAAGCCTTTTAACATTGCTTTGTAAATAGCAGTATACGTGTCTTCATCTGAATTTGTGTAGTTTCCACCACCACCATTAATTGTAGTATCTTCTATTTTATAGTTCCAACTATATGTGCCATCATTATTTTTAATTGGGGTGACATTTAATTTCACAGGACCTGTACCTAAGTCTTTAACTGATTTTGTATCAACAAGTTTTGATATAGTTTTTTTAAGTTTACGATAATCTCCGATTTTTATTTCATTAACATCTTCACTTAAATTAATTGTTCCCGTCGCAACATCCATTACCATGAAACCTTTTTTGGCTATTTCTTGTTTTGTAACAGTTAATTCCTGATACATTCTATCATAGACTTCAATCTTTTTACCACCAATGAAATCATCTAAACCTTTTAGGAAGGCATTTAAATAGTCTTCATATCTAGTGTCAAAACAGTATTCTCTCAATGAATAGTAAAGTAATACTTCGATGATGTATCCAGATATTTGATTTATTTTTTGTTCATCACGGTAATATTTAATAATTTGAACAGCATTTCTAAAGTATGTGTAATCTCTATTAGCAAGTTCAACAAATTGAATACGTTTCTTTTCATTTTCACTTAGGTAGATGGTAGGTAAATCTTCAATACCATTTACATCATTATAGTAAACGATTATGTTAATTGTATCTTCACCTAGTTTGAATGTTATTACGTTCTTTAACTCATCAAACTTGATATCACTACTTTTAGTGATTTCTGGAATTTCACAAATAATAGCATTAATGATTTCATTGGTTATTACTTTATTTGTTAATGAAAATACTTTTTTAACTATCGGTTCTACTACTACAACCATGTCATAACTATTATTACTATTTAGCATTGTCCCTTTCGCAAAGCTTCCTGCTTTAAAATAATCTACTAATTTGTAGTAATCATGATGTTTATCGAGAATGTTTTTTATATAATCAAACTTTTCTTGGATTTTTTCTTTTTGTATTTTTGTTACTTCTTGTTCGCTAACAAGTTTTCTAAATTCTTTTTCAGTCATATCCGCTAATACCTCCTATACTTGTATCCTATTACTTGAATATCTATGTTTATTATATCATATTTTAAAAAAGTTTTTAGCGATAATGCATAAACCATATATGTTGAAAGAAAAAGGACTCTTTTTACAAGTCCTTAAATAGCGTATGTATAGTGTTTTCTTTTTATAAAATATGATAATTTATTAAAACCATGTCGCTTTAAGATATTTATATACTCATTTCTTGTTTGATAGTAGTTTTCATAAGTTTCTTCATTATGACTATCAGAAGAAAGAGTTATGTTTTTTCCCCCTTCCTCATAATACCAATCAAGAATTGTATTAAGATGTTTATGATCAATCATATTTTCTACTTTCATATTAATTTCAAGAGTTTTATTTTTTTCAATTAATATTTTAAAAATTGTTCTAACCTCTTTTTCATACGTATTAATTGTAACCGCATTATCTAATAAATAAGCTGTTTTAAATCCAAAATCAAAATGGCTTAAAACATCAAAGTCACTAAAGTTACCAAGTGCATCTAAAATATTATTAAAGTATGTTTTTAACATCTTAGGTATCCCTTCTCTAATAAAGCCTTTTTGTTCATAATAATCATAGAAACCATTATCATGAACACTTAAATTGACAACATCAAATGAATTTGAATCAATCACATCTTGCATTTTAGATATATATTCATTTCTATATCCTAGTTCGACACCTAAAAGAGGAATGCAGTTTGTATATTTTTTGTGTAAGTCATTTAATTCCTTTTTTAGTTTCTGATAATCAACAGTCCAATCTTGATTATTACAAACACAGTTAAAGTCTATGTGTTCAGTAGTTATAAAGTATTTACAATTATATTTAGTGCATATTTTGTAGTATTCTTCAAGACTAGCTTTTGAATCTAGTGAATATTTAGTGTGACAATGTTGATCATGTAACATATATATCACCTAGTGTTTACTTGGTTTTGTGCTGTCAAATTTCTTTCTTTCAACAGTGTCTAGAATACGTTTACGTAATCTTATGCTTTTTGGAGTTATTTCTACTAATTCATCATCATCTATGAAATCTAGATAATTCTCAAGAGTTAATACTCTTGGTTTTTTCAAGACAACTGTTGTGTCTTTAGTTGAACTTCTTTGGTTGGTTTGTTGTTTTTCTCTTGTAATATTAACTGCTAAATCTTCTTCACGATTACATTCACCAACTATCATACCTTCATATACGGTAGTACCAGGTTCAATGAAAAGTTCACCACGATCTTCAATTCCGCCACAGGCATAGGCTGTAGCCATACCTGAGTTAAATGATACTAGAACACCAAGTTTACGTCCAATAAAGGCATCTGGGGTAATCTTTCTATAATCTAGGAAATAGTGATTAATAATACCATAACCATGAGTTACGCTTAAGAATTCATTCATGAAGCCAATTAATCCTTTTGAAGGCATATGATAAATTAATCTAGTTTGTCCTTCATGACTTGACATTGTATCAAGAATGCCTCTTCTGCTACCTAGCATTTCAATAGCAGGGCCTATATATTCATCAGGTACATCTACTTGAACAAATTCATATGGTTCACAAGTTTCACCATCAATTTCCTTTAAAATAACACGTGGTTTAGATACTTGAAATTCATAACCTTCACGACGCATATTTTCAATCAATATTGATAAATGAAGTTCGCCACGACCGGATACAATCCATTCTTCTTTATTTCCTATACGTTCTACTCTTAAACTTACATCCTTTTGGGTTTCACGATATAATCTTTCCTCTATTTTACGGGCTGTTACAAACTCGCCTTCAAGTCCACTCATTGGACTAGTATTAGTACCAAAATTCATTTGAACTGTTGGCTCACCAACCTTAATTAAGGGTAACGCTTCATCACAGCCTACTTCACAAACTGTTTCACCGACATATATATCAGGAAGACCAGCGATTGCGATAATATCACCTGCTTCAGCTTCTTCTACTTCAATTCGTTTTAGCCCCATAAATGAGAATAATTTTTGAATTCTAAACTGTTTTATTGACTTATCAATTCTAATACATGATACATTCTGATTTACTTTTACTTTACCACTTACAACACGACCAATACCAATACGACCTACATATTCATTATAGTCAAGAAGGGCAGGTTGAAATCTAAATGGTTTATCAAGTTCAACTTTAGGATCAGGAATTTCACTTAAGATCATGTCGAGTAATACTTCCATACCCGGTTTTTGCGTTGTAATATCCGGAGATAAACTTGATGTATCTTGAATGGCTGAAACATAAACAACAGGGAATTCTAATTGATCATCATCAGCTCCAAGTTCAATAAATAAATCTATTACTTCATCTACTACCTCAAGTGGGCGAGCAGCCTCACGATCAATCTTGTTAATTACAACAATTGGCTTTAAATGATGTTCTAATGCTTTTTGTAAAACAAATCTTGTTTGTGGCATTGTTCCTTCATACGCATCAACAACAAGTAATACACCATCAACCATTCCCATTATTCTTTCTACTTCACCACTAAAATCAGCATGACCTGGAGTATCTAAAATGTTAATCTTATATCCTTTATAATTGATTGCGGTGGTTTTAGCAAGAATTGTTATTCCTCTTTCTCTTTCGATATCATTAGAGTCCATTGCTCTTTCAGCAACTTGTTCATTTGATCTAAATGTTGAAGATGAAGAAAGTAGTGTATCTACTAATGTTGTTTTTCCATGGTCTACATGGGCTATAATTGCAATATTTTTTATTTTCATTATGTCACCTCTTAATAAGAAAAAGCTATTAGTTTAAGAACAAAGTTTGTGGTTCTTATCCTACTAGCTTCTTTAAACCTTGACTATTATACACTATTTGTATATTTTTGTCAAAAAGATTATACTATTTTTCTATTTGTTTACGATTATTAAATAATAGCACAACGATACCACCAAATATCATTATGATTCCCCCAAGAATAATTGAAACAGGATTTTGATATATAAATGATACAGCTCTATATATAGGAATGTTTCTCAAATTAAAAGCTCTAACAATCTCATCCATAATATTAATAATTGGAACAAAATTTAAAACCATTAAACTCCCTACTGCTATTAGAGTGACACTTGTAAGCTTGCCAAGTTTCATTGGTTCTTCCCCTGTTTTGTTCTTAATTAAATTATTAATCGAAACGAAAACAAAAATATAAACCAAAAGTTGTACTAATTCAAATATTGTGAATATTACAATTGATAAAATCACAGTACCTACAACTGATAATGAGTCAATTGAAGTTGCATAATTTGTATTTAGCGCAAGCATTATGATTCCACCTACTAAATGTAGGACAACAACAATCCCCAGAACCACGATAACGCATCTTAATGCTTTAAAGCCCAAAAGATTAATTTCATGTTTTCCATGAGCGGTTGAAAAGATTGCCCATATTGCGATACAACCAATAATATTAGGAACAAATCTAGTAACAACTAATGCAATCCAACTAACACTTTGGAAAAATACAGAGCCATCACACGCTGTAATACTTACAAATCCTGCAAATAGATCAAGAGATACAAATATTGTAAGAAGTATCGCAATAGTTCTTATAAATCCAGAACCAAATGTTTTTCCAATTCTTTCTCTTCTTACTAAATTCTTTTTATGCACATCTTGAAGTTGATCGCTTTCTACTACGTTTACATCATTTTCCATATAATACCTCCTAGGATACCTATATTTTACTATATATATTTTATTTTGTAAATAGACAAACCCTTTTTTTTGTCCTATATTTGTTCGTGTACACTAGATTGTGTACACGAACACTGACGGTTTGTCAATCATCGTA
>OLWN01000432.1_pt1 | contig 21471 bp, 22 predicted proteins | sample 1644151 | NCBI WGS metagenome assembly OLWN01 (sample SAMEA103958121, study PRJEB25191) | human gut metagenome
ATTCCCGTTTGCCTTGTTTGGGGGCAGTTCCTTCCAACTGTTTTGCTCATCTCTTACTGTTGAAAATTGACTTTGCGAGACTGCTGGTTTTGAACAGGGTGAAGCAGAGCAGCACCGTGTAGCCCATGCACAGCCAGATGGCCGTGGAAATGTTGTCATCTATGAGCATATTCTGTACCAGCACCGCATAGATGGCGATGCAGATGATGATGAGAAAGCCCTGAAACGCCAGCGCCAGCAGGCTTCTCAGGTAGTTTTGTCCCATGCCGCCCCATTCCTTGCCCATCATGGTGGCCATGGGGATGGGCGCGATGCTGGTGACGAGGTATATCTCGATCATTCTGCCGTAGATGATGATGAAAATGCAGATGGTCAGCGCCCACATGGTGAAGCCCACCACGAAGGATTGCAGCCACAGCCCCAAAAGCGTCCACACGTTCATCTCCAGCAGCCGCGCCTCGAGGTCTGCGATATGGTCGGCAAGGTTGATGGAGGTGTTTCCGACGATAAGGCCGGAGGCGCTGTTTACCACACTCTGCGCCGCCTCAAACACGCCCATGACGATGTTCCATGTGTTGGATACGATGAGCACGGCAGCCGCCGTCTTGAATACCCACTTAAAGAATACCCATGTGTCGATGTCGTGGAGGTTATTGCGGTCCGCGATAAGCTGTATCAGCTCCAGTGTCATCACAAAGGCGAGAATCACGCCTGCAATGGGCAGGATCAGGTTATCCGAGAGAGAGCGGATCATGCTGTAAATATTGGCGTTCCACGCCTGCGGGGTGCTGCCGATGTGTCCCGCCGCCTCCGCGACCTTGGCGTTGACGTTATCAAAGAGGCCGGTGAGGTTATCCATGATGCCCCCGACCAGCAGCTCCTTGAGCCATTCGGTGAATTTTTCCCATATCAAATCCAATGGGTCAGCCCTCCTTTCCCGCCCCCGCCCGCGTCAGGCGGGCAGGGGCGAAGGGTTTTACATTGCGGCATGGACGGGATTAACCGAACAGCCCTTTGAGCAGAGGCACGAGGATCATACCGATGAGCGCCACACCACCGCCCGCCATAAGCTGCTTCATGCCCTGCGATTTTGCTTGTGTTAGATAAAGAAGCAATAGAAGTGTAAAAATTTTTGCCGTTCCCGTCCGGCGCTTGCGCACTGCGCCGGACAGGTCGGGCTTATTCGTCGGGCAAGTCCACCTTGCCGACGAAAGAATAGTATATCTCGATTTCCTGCCTGCGGCTTTTGTTCTCGTCATAGCTGCACTCATGCACGACGATTTTTTCAATAAACTCCCGCAGCAGGGTGGGGGTCAGCTCCTCAAAGCTGGTGTATTTGCGGACGATGTTCATAAACTTCCCGGCGTTGACCGTAGCCTCCTGCGCCTTGGAAAGCTCCCCTTGCAGTTCGGCGGCTCTCTCTTTAAGCTGCCGCTGCTCGGCTTCATAGTCGGCAGACAGCTCCGCAAAACGCTCGTCGGAGATGCGCCCGGTCACGCTGTCCTCATACAGCCGCTTGAAGATGGCGGATAACTCGGCTATGCGCTTCTCGGCTGCGTCCAGTTCCTTTTTCCGGGCTGCGTTTCTGCGCTTGCCGCCGTCCTCGTTCTGCTCGATCAGTAGCTTCATAAACTGCTTTTCGTGCTTGGCGGCGTAGGCGGTGATCTTACTGAGATTCGCCGTCACGCCCGCCGTCATAAGGTCGGTGCGGATAAAGTGCGCCGTGCAGCTCTTGACGCGCCGTTTGTAGTTGCCGCAGATATAGCAGTCCTGCTTGCGGGTCTTGTTCTCATACCGCTGCTGGTAAAGGACGCTGCCGCAGTCGGCGCAGAACAATATGCCGGAGAACAGTCCCACTTCATCGTAGCGGTTGGGGCGGTTGGGGCGTTTGCGCTGCTTGCGAAGCTCCTGCACTCGCTCCCATGTGGCAGGGTCGATGATAGGCTCGTGGGTGTTCTCGAATACCGCTTGCTTTTCCTCCGGGTTTTCTACGCTGGACTTCACTTTGTAAGAGATTTTCTCGGTCTTGAAGTTCACCGTATGCCCTAAATACTCCTTGCGTTCAAGGATATGGACAATCGTGTTGGTCGCCCATTTGTACGGGTAATCGGGGTAGTAGCGGCGGGTGCTGCCCGTCCTGCGGTATTCCAGCGTCCCCGGCGTGGGGATCTCCTGCTCGGTGAGGACGCGGGCGATCTTGGTGGGGCCGTTCCCCGCAAGGCACAGGCTGTATATCTGCCGTACCACGGGGGCGGCTTCCTCGTCGATGATAAAGCGTCCGTCCCCGCCCTTGAGGTAGCCGTAGACGGGCTGGCTGGTCAGGGGCTTGCCGCTCATGCCCTTGCTTCTGAAAACCGCCTTGATTTTCCTGCTCGTATCTCTCACCATCCATTCGTTAAAAAGATTTTTCAGCGGCGTTAGCTTTTCTTTGGAACGGCAGGCCGAGGAGCTTCGCCGCTATGCGGAACAAGCCGGGTACACCATCGTTGGTGTTGCCGCCGAGCATGGCTCGGGATTGACCCTTGACCGTCCGGCTCTGCAAGAGCTGACGGAGGCCGTTCTTGCCGGAAAGGTGGATGCGGTGCTGGTAAACAGCCTTGACCGCTTGGGGCGGGATTGGGGCATGACAAAGCAATACATCGACCTGCTGACCGAGCACAAGGTCAAGCTGCTGTGCGTGCGGGAACGGGTGATGATCGACAGCTCCAGCTTTTCACCATTCTTCACATAAAAAGCAGAGTGTCCATTACAGGATACTCAGATCCTATAAGGACACTCTGCATGGTCGGAGTGGGGGGACTTGAACCCCCGGCCTCTTGGTCCCGAACCAAGCGCGCTACCAGCTGCGCTACACCCCGGATAGCCGTTCCATTATAATGAGTATTTTCCTTTCTGTCAAGAGGGAAAACGCAATATCACCGTCAAATCATCATCGTTTACAGCGCGGTGCCCCGCGCGGGGATAAACAGGCCGCTCATATCCGCTCTCTCCAGCACCAGCAGCTTCACCTTCCGGTCAATGCCGCCGGCGTAGCCGGTAAGGCTGCCGTCCGCGCCCACCACGCGATGACAGGGGACGATCAGCGAAATGGGGTTGTGCCCCACCGCGCCGCCTACCGCCTGTGCCGACTGCGGTTTTCCCATCCGGTCGGCAAGCTGCGCGGCGATCTGACCGTAGGTCGTGGTGCAGCCATAGGGGACGGTCAGTAGGATCTCCCACACCGCCCTGCGAAACGGTGTGGTCATCCAGTGCAGCGGCGGCGTGAAGCCCGGCTTCTCCCCCGCAAAATAGCTGTCCAGCCATCGCTTTGCCTGCGCAAAAACGGGGCAGTCCCCCGTCTCGGCCTGTTGGGGCAGCGTGCTGCCGAAATATTTCTGTCCGTCGAACCACAGGCCCGTCAGTGCCTTGCCATCACTGGCCAGCGTGATCGCACCCAGCGGAGAAAGATAGGATGCCCGATACGTCATATATCAAACCTCTGTTCTGTTTTTCTCTATTCTAACAGGATTTCTCCCACATTGCAACCATCTTTTTCCGCATGATTTCCGGCAAAGCGCACATACTATCCGCAACGATCACAGGAGGTATGTACCATGTCAGAAATGTTTTGCTTTCAGTGCCAGCAAACCGCCGGCGGCAGCGGCTGCGTCAAGACCGGCGTATGCGGCAAGCAGCCGGAGACGGCCCACTTACAGGATGCGCTGGTGTGCCGCCTGATCCGTCTGGCGGAGGTCTGTCAGGCGCGGCAGGAATACCCGCCGGAGGTCACGCGGCTGCTGGCGGACGGCCTTTTCACCACGCTGACCAACGTGAACTTTGACAACGAGGCCATCCGCGCCTTTACCGACCGGGTGGATGAGGCGCTGCGCCGTCACGGCGGCAGCAGCGGCAGCGGCGACACCACGTGGCTGTGGCGGGGCGAGACGGACACTGTGTCCCTACGCGCCACGCTGCTGTTCGGTCTGAAGGGCATGGCAGCCTACGCTCACCACGCCCTGAGACTGGGCTACCGGGACAAGCATGTGGACGAGTGGTTCTATAAGGGTCTTGCCGCCTTGGCGCAGGAGTACAGCGCGGAGGAATGGCTGGCCCTCATCATGGAGTTCGGACAGGTGAATTTCCAGTGCATGGCGCTGCTGGATCGGGCCAACACCGAAAGCTTCGGCGATCCCGTGCCCACGCGGGTGAACATTGACGTGAAAAAGGGGCCGTTTATTGTGGTGTCCGGCCACGATCTTGAGGATCTGCACCAGCTGCTGGAGCAAGCCGCCGGAACAGGCGTCAACGTCTACACCCACTGCGAAATGCTGCCCGCCCACGGCTATCCGGGCTTGAAGAAATACCCCCATCTGGCGGGCAACTTCGGCACAGCGTGGCAGAACCAGCAGAAGGAGTTCGCGGATATCCCCGCGCCGGTGCTGTTCACCACCAACTGCCTGATGCCGCCCCGGCCCAGCTATGCCGACCGGGTGTACACCACGTCGGTAGTGGGCTACGAGGGACTGCGGCACATCGAGGCCGACGGTCAGGGCCGCAAGGACTTCTCTCCCCTGATCCAACAGGCGCTGGCGCTGGGCGGCTACGACACCGACCAAAGCATGAGCGGCGTCAACGGCGGCCACATGCTGACCACCGGCTTCGCCCACGCCGCCGTGCTGAGTCAGGCACCCCAGATCATCGACGCCATCAAGAGCGGCGCGGTAAAGCACATCTTTCTGGTAGGCGGCTGCGACGGCGCCCACCCCGGCCGCAACTACTACACCGAGTTCGTCAAGCGCACCCCCATGGATTCGCTGGTGCTGACGCTGGCCTGCGGCAAATTCCGCTTCAACGATCTGGATCTGGGCGAGATCGGCGGTATCCCCCGCATTCTGGACGTAGGCCAGTGCAACGACGCCTACAGCGCCGTGCAGATCGCGCTGGCGCTGGCAGACGCCTTCGGCTGTACCGTCAACGACCTGCCGCTGACGCTGGTGCTGTCCTGGTACGAGCAGAAGGCCGTGTGCATTCTGCTGAGTCTGCTTGCGCTGGGGGTGAAGAACATCTATCTGGGCCCCACCCTGCCCGCCTTTTTGTCGGAAACGGTGGTGAAAACGCTGGTGGATGTCTACGGACTTCAGCCCGTCACCGCGCCCCAGCAGGATCTGGACGCCATCCTGCACCGAGGCTGACCTTGCAATGACAAAAAACATGCCGATACCAGACGGTATCGGCATGTTTTTTACACTTAATAGCCAAAAAGCTGCACCCAGTAGATCTCCCGGCCGGACTGGCAGCACCCCACGCCCAGTGAGCCGTAGGAGCCATCCAGAATGTTGTCCCGGTGTCCCTGAGAATTCATCCAGTCGGTCATGGCGCGGTCGGCGTCCATACCGGTGCCCATGATAATATTCTCGCCGTGAGCCAGCGAGCTGACCGTGTACCACTGGCTGCCGTCCAGTCTTGTATGGCTGAAATAGCTGGCGATCTCACGGGCACGGGTGGCGGCGGCATCACACAGTGTACTGTCCAGCGTCAGCGTGCCTGCGCCGTACTGAGAGCGGTAGTAGTTGGTCAACTCCCACACCCGCTCAACCGAGCTGCCGGAGGAGGTACCTTCCGGCGGCTGCACTGTCTGATCCGGCTCTGGCTCTGCCGGCTGTTCCGGTTCTTCCAATGGTTCCTCCGGTTCTTCCGGGAAGGGAGACTCCAGCGGCAGCAGCGGCTCAAACAGCTGCGGCTGCTCCGCCGCCTTGACCATGGCAGTTTCCCCGCCTGACGCCGTGGACGGCTCCTGTACCAGCAATCTGTACCACAAGGCTGCCAGCGTCACCACGGCAAGTACCAGTATTACCAGATATATGATCCTTTTTCGTGCCATTCTCGTTCCGCCATTCCTGCCTGATTCGCGGCCAGCGCATCCGCGCGGCCGCAGCACGCATTATGATAGCACGCTTTTCCCGATTTGTCAGCACTTTTTTGCGGAAAATCAGCGAGAGCGCTACTTTTTCAGCAGCTTTTCCACCATCGCGCTGTGCATCTGATTGACGGTGACGAACTTTCCGTCATAAAACACCACCCAATTGTTGAACACACAAGATAGCGTCGCGGCCTGCTCCAGCGTGTCCACATGGCAAAAGCGGGCCGGGATGCTCCTGTTTTCACAGTACTCCCGCAGCTTCTCCCCCGCTATCTGTCGTCTATTTCATGAACCACCACAGTATACGCTTTCCGGCAGGACATGTCAACGAACGTTGTAACTGAAAACTTCTCTTGCAATTCAAGTTGTCAGATGGTATACTACTATTTGGAAATCGGTAAAGGAGTGACGGCTATGGATAACGACGGTCTCACACAATATACGCGGATCGCCATTTCATTGGCGGAGCGGATCGCCTCCGGGCAGTTGAAGGAGGGCGACAAGATCTCCGGCCGTTCCAAGCTCTCTCCCGAGTACAACGTCTCCCCGGAAACCATCCGCCGGGCGCTGCGGCTGCTGGCGGACATGAAGGTGGTGGAGGTCAAGGAGCAGAGCGGCGTATACGTTCTGTCCGCCGACAATGCCCGGCGCTATCTCCGCAACTTCGAGGAAAAAACCGATATGCGCAGCAAACAGCAGCAGCTGAAGCAGCTGCTGGCCCGTCAGGAGCTGCTGAACCACCAGATGGCGGCGCTGTGCCGCGACATTCTGGACGAGACCAGCCAGACGCCGGACAGTCTGCCCAACTACAGCTGCCGCGTACCGGATCACTGGTCGGACAGCGGCGTCACCATCGGCACGCTGCGGTTCTGGCAGGCCACCGGCGCCACCATCGTGGCGATCCGCCGGAACCTGTCCTATATCGTCTCCCCCGGCCCCTATGCCGAGCTGTACGCCGGGGACACGGTGATCTTTGTGGGGGACGCCAAGGCCCGTGAGGCCGTGTCCCACTTCTTCTCAAACGCGTAATTTTCCCGGCTCCGCCGGACCACGAAAGGAGTTTTTCTATTGGTACACAACGAATTACACGCGATTGATCTGGGCATCATCGCCGCCTACCTGATCGCCATGGTAGCCATCGGCGTGGTGGTGGTCAAAAAGGTGCAGAGCACCGACGACTACTATCTGGGCGGTCGATCCTTCGGCCCACTGGTGCTGATGGCCACCGTGTGCGCCACCATTATCGGCGGCAGCGGCCTGATGGGCCGCGCCGGCGTGGCGTACTCCAGCGGCTTTAAGGCCATTATGACGGCGCTGCCCTATCTGCTGGGTATGTTCATCTTCTCCGGCTTTGCGGGGCGTATCTCCGCCGTAGGCACCACCTTCAACGTCACCTCCATCCCCGATCTGTTCGAGCAGCGGTTCGGAAAGACCGCCAAGGTGATCCTGGGCTGTCTCATCGCCTTTACCATGATGGGCACCGTGGCCTCTCAGGTAACGGCCACCGCCACCATCATCAACATGCTGGGCAACGAGATCGGCATCTCCTATGAGGTGGGCGCGCTGATCGCCTGCGCGGTGTTCATTATTTATACCGCTACCTCCGGTCTGTTCGGCGTGATCTATACGGATGTGTTCCAGTTCGTCATGCTGATCCTGTTCGTATATATCATGATCCCGGCGGCGTCGCTGGCCAAGCTAGGCGGTGTCTCCGTCTTTCTGGAAAATCTGGCCCCGGAGCTGGCAAAGCCTTATGTAGACGGCAATATCATCGGCGACATTATCACTTACTTTGTGTTTACGCTGGCAGGTGCGGAGATGTGGCAGCGCGCCTTTGCCGCCAAGAGCCAGAAGGCCGCCAAAGAGGGCCTGTTTCTGGGCACCTTCGTTTACGGCCTGACCATCCCGCTGGTGTGGTTTATGGGCGTGGTGGCCCACCAGCTGGTCAGTGCGGACAAGATCGCCCAGTATGGCTCCACCGACGCGGTGGTGCCTGCCCTGGCCATTGAGATCCTGCCGGTGGGCCTGACGGGCCTTGCGCTGGCGGGCATCCTGTCGGTCATCATGTCCACAGCGGACAGCTATCTCATCGTCTCCGTGCAGACCTGCGTCCACGATATTTATAAGGTGTTCAAGCCTGATATTCCGGAAAAGAAGGAGCTGCGGCTGACCCGTGTGTTTGCCTTTATCCTGCCGCTGGGCGCACTGGTGATTGCCCTGTACATCAAGAACGCCTACAACATTCTCATGTTCGCCTGGAGCTTCTACGCGGCAGCGGCCGGACTGCCCGCCTTTGCCGCCCTGTACTGGAAGAAGGCCACCAAGGCTGGCATTATCTCCGGCATGGCGGCGGGCTTCGTGGTCTGCGTGGGCTGGAAGCTTATCGGCACCCCCTTCGGACTTGGCCCCACGGTACCCGGTGCTATCGCCTGCGCCGCCGCGCTGGTGATCGTCAGCCTTGCCACGTATAAAAAGACACCCTCCACCTTTCTGGATCCCTATCACAGCGAAAAGGCCGGTGCGTAAGGCGGCGAGTCAGGCCCTCTGCTTGACGCGGCAGTCGATACGAACACGGTATGATCTTCCAATATTTTTGCCGTTTTCAGCTCAAAGCCACATCCAGCACCATCATGACGCTGAATCCAACGGCAAAGAAGACCGTGCCCAGATTGGAGTGCCGTCCCTGTAACATTTCCGGTATCAGCTCCTCCACCACCACATAGAGCATGGCACCGGCGGCAAAGCTCAGAAGATACGGCAGCGCCGGTATCACAAGCTGTGCGGCAAGAATTGTAAGTACTGCGCCGATGGGCTCTACAACGCCGGAAAACACTCCGCCAAGGAACGCCCTGCCCTTGCTCTCCCCCTCCGCTCTGAGCGGCAGGGAGATGATTGCTCCCTCCGGGAAATTCTGAATGGCGATACCAAGGGACAAGGCAAGTGCGCTTGCCGCCGTGATCTGGGGGTTATCCGAAAGAAAACCCGCATACATCACGCCCACCGCCATCCCCTCCGGGATGTTATGCAACGTAACAGCCAGCACCATCATGACGGTACGGCTCAAATTGCTCTTCGGGCCTTCCGCCTGTTCACTTCCCACATGGAGGTGCGGGATCAGGTGGTCAAGTGCCAGCAAAAACAGTATACCGCACCAGAAGCCCGCAAAAGCCGGAAGGAACGACAGCTTTCCCAAATGCGCCGACTGATCGATGGCCGGGATCAGCAGGCTCCATATGGAAGCGGCCACCATCACACCGGCGGCAAAGCCCGCCAAGGAGCGCTGCACCAGATCGCCAAGCGTCTTTTTCATGAAGAATACGCAGCCGCGCCTGCTGTTGTTCCGAGAAACGGAATCAGCAGCCCGACAAAAACCTCCATTTCGTTCACCGTCCTTTGTCTCGCAGCGCCACCGCGTCCGCTTGCCCAAGAAAAAACTTCTCTGCATACCGGCAGAACTCCTCCGGATGGACAATGACCAATTCCGCGTGTGCCATCTTCGGGATGCCGTGGATGCGTATCTGCGGAAAATACCGCTTGATGAAGCGGATGTTGCTCCGGCGCTCCTTCTTCTCGTCGTCGCCGTACCAGTAGGTGAGCTTTTTGCTGCTCCCGGCAGGCGTCACCGGCAGCGCGTAATTATTGCCGGATCAGAACACATTGCGGATCGTCCGGTCAGAGTAGGTCTTGAGGTAGCGCTCTATCTCGTCGTACTCTTTGACCGCGTCATGGCCCGGAAGGGTAAAACGCTCCGGCGGAAATGCCGTCTCCAGCACCTTGCGGTTGTTGGCCACAAGCTTGAAGGACAGCACATCCAGCGCCAAGCGCAGCTTTCGTACCAGATACGGAAGCTGATAGGGCGTGATCCCACCGTCGATGATGGCACGGCTGACCGGAATTTCCCCCAGCGCCAGTAAGCGGGTCAGACACGCGCCGCCCAGCGAACAGCCGTAGGCCGCGTCCAGATGGACAACACCATGGTTTTTCAAGTAGGCTGTCACCTCGTCCACGGTCTGCTCCACGGAGGTGAAGTCCCCCGGATATTCCGGCTGATGGCCGTCATAGATCACCTGAAAAACGTGCCACTTCCGGGAAAGCAGCGCAACGGTCTCCGAAAATGCCCATACAGGCTCTGCTGTACAGGGAAAGAACAGCAATGTCCTCTCATGCTCCTGCCCGTGTTCCCATATCTGCATGTTCTTCACCTTTCCTTTCATATATTCGGCATAAAAACATATGGTGTATTGTAGTTAGTCTGCGCTAACTATTATGCTTTTCAAAAGCCGCCAGCGGCAGCTTTCAAATTTCTCGATCTTCGCAGGCATAACGAACTGCGGCTTCTGATATAGCGGCGGTTATTGTCTTTTTATAGTATAGCACAGAACTTTCCAAAGTCAAAGAGTGATTTTCGCCGCCTAAGCCGCTGATAAGGTCAAATTCAAAGCCAGCCATTTTCTCTCTGAAATCTCTCATACGAAAAGAACTGACACGTTTCGCGTGTCAGTCCTTTTCGTATATACAGCGGTATTTTACTCCGCCGTTTCGCCCCAGAAGGCGCAGATGCAGTTGGCGGCATCGAACTCCTTGGTGCCCATGCCGTAGCCGATGGCCTGCGTCGTGATAACGGGCATTCCGCCGAACCGGGAGACAAAGCGCTTCAGCAGCGCCGCACCGGTAGGCGTACACAGCTCCGTTTTGATATCGCCGCTGTACGCGGGGATACCTTGCAGCAGATAGGCCGTGGCGGGGGTGGGCACCGGCAGAATGCCGTGGGCGCAGCGCACCTGTCCGCTGCCCATGCAAACCGGCGAGGCCACAATTTGCTCTGGCGCCAGCTTATGGAGCAGCAAACACACCGCCGAAACATCCGCCAGCGCGTCCATGGTGCCCACCTCGTGGAAGTGGATCTCCGTGACGGGTACGCCGTGGGCATGGCTCTCCGCCTCCGCGATCATGCCGTAGACCGCCAGCACATCCTCCTTCACCGTCTCCGGCAGGTTCAGGTGATCCCGCACGATATGCTCAATCCCGTGCAGGCCGGTGTGATGATGGTGGTGGTGGTGCTCCCCGTGGTCATGGTCATGGTGGTGCTCGTGGTCATGGTGGTGGTCATGCATGGCTTCAGATTCCTCCACGCCGTTCACCTTCACCGACATATGGGTGCCGCGGATGCCGCAGCGCGTCACCGTCTCGTAACCGTAGACCACGTTGGGGATGCCGATGGCGTTCAGCTCCGCTATCGCCCCGGCCTTATCCGGCATCAGCTCCAGCAGCGCCGCCGTCAGCATATCGCCCGCCGCGCCCACGCCGCAGTTCAGATACAAAGTTTTCATCGTAATTCCTCCATAGGAGAGATAGCGCTTCGGGCGGAGTTTCCTCCGCCCGAAAAAAAGCTTTAGTTGTAGCGCACGCCGTACTCCAGACGGTCGCCCAGAATGCCCTTGACCACGTCGGCATTTCCGGGAGGGCAGCCAACGACCCAGCGGAAGCCCTTGGCGTCCGCCAGCTTCTTGCAGCAGATACCGATGCAGACGGTGTTGTCGGCATTGGCGTCGGCAGGCAGCATGTCCTCGGTGCAGGGGCCGACGCAGACGTTCATGTTCTCCAGATAGGGGAACAGGTTCTGGGCCTTCATGTCCATCAGGGCGCTGATGACGGTGTTGTGGCAGCCGGTGCAGGCGTCCTTGCTGAAAATCAGGTTGAAGCTCTGGGGGATACCCTCGATCTCCACCTCGCAGGAGCGCTTGAAGCGGCTGGCGACGTTCTCCACCTTCTCGCCGATGACTTCGATCTTAGAAAGATCCATCTCACCGAAGCCGCGCTTGTAGGCGGCGTTGGTGATCATGACCTCTTTGGGCTCATAGCCCATGATCTTGCTGGTAACAGCCTCGCAGGCTACCAGATCCTTGGAGCCGACGATCAGATCCATCTTCTTGGTCTCGCCGAAGATGGGGCCCAGACCCTGCTGGCCATAGGTACCGTCGATGATCTCCAGACAGGGCTTCAGGTGCAGGCACCAGTCCACGACGCCTTCGATCAGGCCCTTCTTGTGGAAGTCCTTCTTCTGGGTGTCGATCAGCAGGCCCTTCAGGTTCTTCATGCCCAGGGTGACCTCGGTCTGGTCGTGGGTCTTCATGACGGGGACGGTGATGATGGCGTCGCAGTCACGCACCAGCTCCCAGGTGTTGATTTTGTTGAACACCACGCCGTTCTCGATATCCACGGTGCAGCGGGCGTTCTCCTTCTGCTTCAGGTCGATGACAGGGATACCCTTGTCGCGCAGCTCCTGATAGCCGCACTTGGCGATAGTCAGTTCGGTGTCGGCGCCGGCGGCGGAGGACTCGGCGATGACAGGCTCGCCGCCCACGGCCTTGACGGCCTCATAGATGGCCAGACAGACCTCCCAGCGGGTGACGCCGCCGGACAGGCGCTCGGTGGGGCAGGCCACCAGATTAGGCTTGATGATGACCTTGTAGCCGGGCTTGATGATATCCTCCAGACCGCCCAGATCGGCGATGACCTGATCGACGACAGTCTTGATGGAGGCGTAATCCTCACCATGGGTCTTGCGAATGGAAACAGTAGACATTGCGCTTTCTCCCTTCTGTATCACGATAACTTCTTTATTACTCTTGTCGGAAAAAAATAGGATAGTGATAGGATTAGGTTTACTCTAAATCAGTCCTTGTAGTAGTCGCACAGGTACTCGGCCACGCCGTAGGTGCGGATGTCATACTCGCAGTTGGCCTGAATCTCGAACTCCTGAGGCGCGGCAAACTTCACCCAATCGGCGTCCACAGGGCGCTTGACCTCCACTTCACCGGCGATGAGGGTGACGATCTCGCGGTCGCCCACGCCGAAGGTGTAAGTACCGGCGGTGATGATGCCCAGGGTGTGCTTCTCGCCGTCGGCGGTGAAGAAGGTGCGGCTGGTGACCTTGCCGTCCCAATAGACGTTGGCCTTGGTCATGACTTCCAGATTGCTCAGCTTTTCAGATACCATGATGTGTCTCCTTATAGTATAGTATAGAATAGATGTTACTTGTTGGCAAGCGCTGCCTTGATGATGTAGTACACGAACAGGCCCCAGTTCAGGCCAAGACAAACGATCAACCACAGAATCCACATAAATATAGCCTCCTTACTTTCTCTCGCGGGATCAAAGCAGACCCTCGGGCATTTCGGGGAACTCCTCGCCGTCGTAGTAGTTGGCGACGATCTTCTTGTTGTACCAGCGGCTCAGGAAAATGCTGGCAATGAACACCACGATCCACTGATACAGGATGGTACCGGTGGTGACGCCGGTGAAGGTCATGGCCCAGGGGGTATCGCTCCAGCCGATGGAGGAGACCATCCAGACCACCAGCACGGCCAGCACCAGCAGCGGCGCAACATAGGGGGCCAGGATATCGAAGGTCTTGTTGATCTTGATATCGGAAACGGGGTTGAGGAACTTGGTACGCATCTTCTTGGCGCCAAACTTCATGGCGGCGATGCCCAGGAACAGGGAGCCCCACATCAGGCCGAAGCCCCAAACGTTATCCTGGTTGTTCAGGATGTCGGGATTGATGGCGGAGGGCAGACCCACGATGGCCAGGAACAGGACAACGATCAGGGAGCCCTTCTTACGGGACACGCCGCAGTCAATCAGGATGTTGACGCCGCACATGGCCATCAGCGTGGCGGAGGTGAAGGCGGCGAAGCTCAGGCACAGGAAGAAGGCGCAGCCCACGAAGCGGCCGCCCGCCATGCCTTCGAACATTTCGGTCAGGGCCATGAAGGTCAGGCCGTTGTTGCCGGAGGCGCAGATCTCGCTGGCAGCCTCGGGGGAGAGGGCGTTGGCGAAGATGATGGGCAGCACGCAGACGGTGCCCAGCATGGCAACGGTCATGTCGCCGAAGGCCTGAACGTGAGAGTTCAGCGTGATATCGCCGTCTTTGTGGGAGACCATGGCGGCGGTAATCATCATCATGGTGCCGGGCCCGATGGACCAGGCCACCTGGGTCAGAGCTTCCTTCCAGATGTTGATGTCGACCAGGCTCTTGGGATCCAGGGTGAAGGTGTACTTCAGGCCCTCGTAGGCACCCTTGCGGGTCAGGGCATAGACCACCAGGCCGATCAGCAGACCGAACAGGCAGGGCATCAGAATGGAGGACACCTTTTCCAGCGCCTCCTGCTTGGCGATGCCGAAGTAGACCAGGATCAGCGCCACGGCCCACACGGCGATGGTAGCCGGGTTGGCCGTTGTGACGGTGGTGAACAGGGATTCCTTATCCACGCCGAAGTAGCCGCCCGTCAGGGACATACCGGCATATCGGAGGCACCAGGCCAGGACCACCAGATAGTACGCCAGCATCAGCAGATAGGCCAGCGTGGAGAACATGCCCAGGCAGGTATATTTCTTGCCGCAGATGTCGTGGAACGCGCCGGGTGCGGAGTGACGGGTCGCGCGGCCCATGAAGTTTTCTACATACAAAAGGGGAAGTGCCGTCAGGAACACGCAGACCGTCATAACGATGATGAAGGCCGCGCCGCCGGTGTTGGCCACCAAACGCGGGAAGCGCCACAGGTTGCCGGTGCCCACGCTGCCGCCGATCAGCACGCAGATCAGCGCGAAGCGGGATGAGTAACCAGATTTCTTCGTTTCCATGTTTTCTCCTTTTCCGTTTTTCTCTCTTTTTTAATTCTCTCGTTTACGCTTTCTTGTGATAAATAACGCCTTCTTGTGATAAATATCCGCTAACGCTCTCTTGTGATAAATGCGAAAATCGCTCAGTGGATGGAGTTAGCCTTCTTCACGGCGGCGTCCACGGAGGTCATCAGCGCGCCGGTGAAGCGCTCCTGATGCAGCACCTGCAGGGCCTCGATGGTGACACCGGCGGGAGAGGTCATGTCGTCCACCTTCAGTGCGGGATGGGCACCGGTGGCGTCCAGTACCTGGGCCACGCCCAGCATGTTCTTGATGACCATGGCGCGGGACTCGGCACGGGAGAAACCGGCGTACACACCAGCGTCGATCAGGGCCTCGACGGTCTTGTAGAACCAGATGGGGCCGGTGCAGCAGAAGGCGGTGAAGGTCTCGAACATGTTCTCGGTGACGTACATGGTCTGACCCAGCGCGTTCAGCACAGTGGTAATGATAACCTTGTCGTCGTCATTGACGTTGGGGTTGATGCAGGCGGCGGAGTAGCCGTTGCCGGACTGGATCAGGGTGTTGGGCATAACACGCAGGATCTTCTTGTCCGCGCCCAGCTGCTCCTCCAGCGTGGCCAGCGCCACACCGCAGGCGATGGAGATCACGATGGTCTCCTTGCTCAGATGGGGCTTGAGGGACTTGGTGACATTGGGGATCTGGTTGGGGTTGACGGCCAGAATCACCACATCGGCAGTGGAAGCCTCGGCGGGATCGGTGGTGGTCAGCACGCCGTGGGTCTTTTCCAGATACTCACGGCGGGCGGGCAGCAGCTCGCTGACGGTGATCTGCTTGGGCTCCGCCACCTTGCCGCGGATCAGACCGCCCATAATGCCTTCGCCCATGGGGCCGCCGCCGAAAAATACGATCTTCTTCATTTGAATGTCCTCCTCAGTCATATTTTGTGTGCCCTCCCGCATCGGCTCTCCCCTCCGGTGCAGGAGGAAAAGGTTACTTCATATCGGGATATGCCTTGCGGATGTAAGCGTCGATGCGGCGGACGGCTTCCTTCAGGTTGTCGTCGGAGTTGGCGAACACCAGACGGAGGTAGCCCTCGCCCATAGCGCCGAAGGCGGTGCCCGGTACGCAGATGACCCGTGCGCCCTTGATCAGCTCCTCGGCAAACTCCTGAGAGGTCTTTCCAAAGGCCTTGATATTCACAAAGGCGTAGAAGCTGCCCTTGGGCTTGGCACAGGTGAAGCCAGGAATGGCGTTGATGCCATCCGCCAGAATGTCACGGCGGCGGGTGTAGTCCGCCAGCATGGACTTGACGCACTCGGTGCTCTTCAGCGCCTCGGCGCAGGCCACCTGAGAAAAGCTGGACACGCAGGACACCAGACCCTCCTGTAGGGCGGCGAACTTGGGGACATAGGCCGCGTCGGGCAGCAGCAGATAGCCCACCCGCCAGCCGGTCATGGCGTAGGTCTTGGAAAAGCTGTTCAGCACGATCACATGGTCGCGAACGTCGTCCACCTGGGCCATGGAGAATGCCTCCACGCCGTCGTAGACGATGGCGTCATAAGGCTCGTCGGAGAACACCCACAAGTCGTGCTTCTTCACCACTTCGGCGATGGCCAGCACGTCCTCCTTGCTCATCACCGCGCCGGTGGGGTTGCAGGGAGAGTTCAGGATGATGGCGCGGGTCTTGGGGGTGATGCACTTCTCCACGTCGGCGGCGGTCATGTTAAAGCCGTTTTCCTCGTGGGCTGGCACGGGAATGGCCTTGGCGCCGGCGATCATAGCCTGACCGTAGTAATTGGCGAAGCAGGGGTCGGGGACAAGGATCTCGTCGTCCCGGTTCAGCAGGGCCAGCAGGCACAGGGTCAGTCCCTCCAGCGCGCCCACGGTCACCACTACGTTGTCGGCCTTATAGCCGTCCCAGTAGGACTGGTAGCGGTCAGCCACCGCCTGACGCAGCACGGGCAGACCGGCGTTGGGTGCGTAGTGGGTGTAGTTCTCGTCCAATGCCTTCTTGGCGGCCTCCTTGATGTAGGCTGGGGTCTCGAAGTTGGGCTCGCCCAGCGTCAGGGCGATGACATCATCGTAGCCCGCCGCCAGATCGAACATCTTGCGGATACCGGAAGCGGGGTACTGCTTGGCAAGCTCAGAAATACGCAGTTCCATGGTTTACTCCTTCTTCTCGCCGTGGCCGACGCCAGCGATGGCGGCGGCGTATTTTTTCTTCTGTTCCAGAGAGGACAGCTTGGAATACATGACCTTCTGGGCCTGAGGAGAGCCAGCGCCGTGCATGGACTCCACCAGCGCCGTACCGCCGGTCATATTCTCGATGAGACGGCCTACACGCATGCGATCCTCGGTGGGGATGCAGTCCACACCACGGAGGTACTTGTCCACATAGTGGCCGATCTCGGGGTTCTTCAGGTCGGACTCGGAGGGCATGGTGGCGATGATGCCGCCGCCGATATCCTGAGCCAGACGGTCGATCTCATAGATCAGCTGGGTGACGTTGTGCTTGCCCACGTTGGCCAGCAGCGGATCGACGAAGTACGCGCCGGAGGCGGTGCACTTACCCTCGCAGGAGCAGGCTAGGGAGCAGGCAAACAGCGTCTCCTCCTTGTGGATCATCTCGTTAAGCTTTTCTTTGATGTGACTGGCCTTGCCGTAGCCGCTGTAGTCGGCCATCAGGGCCGCCGCGCCGATGACCACATCGGACACGCCGCTCTTGCAGCCGCCGTAGTTGGCCCGGTGATAGCAGGCAAAGCGCTCCACCAGCAGGCCGGAAAAGGCGGTCTCGCCGCACATGAACACGCGATCCCAGGGGACAAACACGTTCTCCAGCACCGTCAGGCACTCGCCGCCCACGATACCGTACTGGGCGTTGCCCTGATCCACGTCGCCCTCGCACTTGCGGTCGTCGTTGGTCTGGCGGCCGAAGATGTGCAGCACGCCCTCGGCGTCCACGGGAATGGCACAGCAGACAGCGTAGTCAGCCTCGTCCTCCTTCATGCCCATGGTGGGCATGATGAGCATTTCATGGCTGTTGACCATGCCGGTCATGTGGGCCTTGGCGCCCCGGATGACGATACCGTCGTCCCGCTTTTCCACCACATGGACGAACAGGTCGGGATCCTTCTGCTGGCCGGGCCGCAGACTGCGGTCGCCTTTCACATCGGTCATAGCGCCGGCGATCATCAGGTCATTCTCCTGCACATACTCCAGATACTTCTTGAACCGCTCATGGTAGTTAGTGCCCATGGCCTGATCGATCTCGTAGGTGACGGAGTAGGTGGCGTTCATGGCGTCGAAGCCCACGCAGCGCTGGTAGCAGGTGCCAGTCTTCTGGGAGATCATGCGCAGCATCTTCACCTTCTTCACCAGATCGTCGGTGGACTGGTGGATGTGGGTGAAGCGGTTGATCTTCTTGCCGGTCAGGTGGGAGGTGGCGGTCATCAACTCCTCGTACTCCTTCATGCCCGCCAGGGCGTAGGTCATGGCGGCGGAGTTCACGTGACCCCGGATGAAGGGATGGTCGATAAGGGTCTTGGGATCCAGCAGCTCGCCCTTCAGATAGACCTTGATCTTCCGGTCGCGCAGGCTGTCTTTATATTCCTTGGCAGTTTTCATGGCGTTTCTCCTTACTTCACCCAGTCGTTGCGGATGCGCTGCCAGGTGGCGTCACGCTCGGCAATGATGCGCGCAAGGTCGTGATCGTCCAGATTGGTGAAGCGGCTCTGCTTCTTCAGATAATCCTCCACGGAGGTGAATTCCTTGGGGTCACGGTTGACGGTGAACTTACCGTTCTCGAACTCCGCCAGATACCACAATCCGCAGTCCACAGCCTCCTTGCCGATATCCACGGTCACGTCGGAGGCGGTGCCCCAGCCGGTGGGACAGGGCGCCATCACGTGGATGTAGGAGGTACCGTCGGTGTTCATGGCCTTCTCCACCTTGGCCAGATAGTCCTCAGGATAGCCCAGAGATGCAGTGGCGGCGTAGGGGATGCCGTGAGCGGCCACGATCTCGAACATGCGCTTCTTGCTGGACTGGCTGCCGTGGATGCGGCTGCCGGAGGGTGTGTTGGTGGTCTTCATACCGTAGGGAGTCAGGCCGGACTTCTGCACACCGGTGTTCATGTAGGCTTCGTTGTCGTAGCAGATGAAGATGGCCTTGTCATTGCGGTCGATCATGCCGGACAGGGCCTGCAGGCCGATATCGGCGGTGCCGCCGTCACCGGCGAAGCCTACCACATGGTAGTCCTCAAGACCCTGCGCCTTGGCGCCGGCCAGAATACCACTCATGACGGCGGCAGTACCGGCGAAGGGAGGGATCATGCCGTTGGTGAACAGGGGCATGTGGGGATAGATGAATGCCACAGTGGACATGCAGTTGGGGGGGATCACCGCGATGGCGCGGTCGCCCAGCACCTTCAGGGCCAGACGGATGGCCAGCGCCGCTCCGCAGCCGCCGCAGGCCTTATGACCGTAGAAATATTCCTTATTGGTGATCGTCTTTGCGTTAAGCGCCACAAATATCCCTCCTCAGATTCACAAAGTTGGCTTCGCCAACCTTGGCGCTGCCGTTCAGCAGTTCGGTATAGATGCCCTCGATGTCGGCCTTGGAGATGCTGCGGCCGCCCAGACCGCCCACATAGTTGGCGGCGGGAACGTCCACGGCGGCGCTCTTCAGCGCGGAACATACGTCGGTGTAGACAACGCCCTCGAAGCCGAAGCTGATGTCCTTTTCCAGCACGCCCACGAACTTGGCGTTCTTCACGATCTCGGCCACTTCCTTGCTGGGGAAGGGACGCATGCAGCGGATCTTCAGCAGGCCCACCTTCTTGCCCTGCTCACGCAGGGCGTCCACCACGCAGCGGGTGGTACCGGCCACGCTGCCCAGCGTGATGAGGATGGCCTCGGCGTCATCGCAGCGGTAGGCCTCCACCATGCCGCCGTAGCTACGGCCGAAGAGCCTGCCGAACTGGGCGTCGGCTTCGTTGACCTTCTCGGCAGCCTTCAGGGTGGCCAGATGCTGCTGATAGCGGAACTCCGTGTTGTACGGAGGGCCAGCGGTGATGCAGGTGCCGCGAGGAGCGTCCAGATCCAGACGGTTTTCAAACTTCTGATAGGGGATGTAGGCGTCCACCTTGCCCTGTTCGGCAAGGCTCACCAGTTCGTAGGTGTGGGTCAGCACGAAGCCGTCCAGGTTCACCATGACGGGCAGCATGACTTCCGGGTCCTCGGCAATCTTATAGGCCTGCAGGATGGTGTCGTAGGCCTCCTGGGCGTTCTCGGCATACAGCTGCACCCAGCCGGACTCCAACTCGGCCAGAGAGTCGCGCTGGTCGCCGTAGATGTTCCAGGGGGTGGCGATGGAACGGTTGGCGTTCATCATCACGATGGGGAAACGGGAGCCGCTGGCATAGTGGAGGCCCTCCACCATGTACAGCAGGCCCTGGCTGGAGGTAGCGGTAAAGGCACGAGCACCCATGGCGCTGGCACCAAGGCAGGCGGACATGGCACTGTGCTCAGACTCCACATACAGGTATTCGCTCTCCAGAGAGCCGTCCTCCACGAAGTCGGACAGGCGCTCCACCACAATGGTCTGCGGGGTGATGGGGTAAGCGGCGATCACATGGGGCTTTGCCTGACGCACGGCCAGTGCCACAGCCTCGTCGCCGGAAACAAACAGCTTTCCGCTCATACTTCAGCCTCCTTGATCATGGTGATAGCGCCCATCTTGCAGGCGCGGTTGCATACGCCGCAGCCCTTGCAGTAGTCATAGTCGATCTCCAGAGCGGCGCCGGACTTGTCGATAGCGCCGTCGGGACAGACCAGAAAGCAGCGCAGACACTTGACGCATTTCTCGGTGTCGATAACGGGACGGAAGGTACGCATACCGGAGCTGATGTCGTGCAGCTGTCCGGTGGGGAAGGACGGGCCCAGAGGCAGCTCCTTCACAACGTAGGTCAAATCAGCCAGAGGTCTTTCCATTTACAGCGCCTCCTTTACGATCTCGTAGGTCTTGTTCAGCAGCTTCTTGTTTTTCTCCCGCAGCTTGGGAGCCAGCTGGTCGTCAATGGCGGCCTCCACGGCGGACACGCTGGTGATGCCGGTAGCGGCGATCAGCGCACCCAGCAGGGGCACGTTGGTGATGGGACGGCCCAGGATCTCCAGGGCCAGACCCGTGGCGTCCACGGTGACCACCTGCACGTCGTCAATGGCAAACTGGGACTTGTCCTTGGTGGTGTTGATGATGACGGTGGCGCCGGGCTTCAGGCCTTTCTTGACGGGATCGCCGAACAAGGTGTCATCCAGCACCACGGCGCAGTCGCAGGAAACCACCTCGCTACGGTCGGTGATGGCCTTGTCGTCGATGCGGGTAAAGGCGAACACCGGTGCGCCGCGGCGCTCCGGGCCGAAGGAGGGAAACGCCAGAGCGTATTTCCCCTCGAAAAGCGATACGGCACAGCCCAGCAGTCGTGCCGCGGTGAACGCGCCCAGACCGCCGCGTCCGTGCCAGCGAATTTCTGTCATGTGTATACCTCCTCATTTTTTGATTGTCTTGTTCTGTTCTATTTGCCGCCCTTTCGGGCAATGTCACATATGAAATTCTCCTGCGTTGCAGATGCTCCAGACCCGGAGCAGACTGAAAGTCGCTAAAATTGGTACAATTTGGTACAGGTAGAGATGAGTAAGCTTTCCAAAAATCATGGTTCGCTGAGTAAAAAAGGATATTGTAATGTAGGAGAACCTGCTCTCGGGTCGTGGAGTGTACCTGCAATGTAAGAAGAGAAGGAAGAAAGCGTTGTTACTTGGCAGCCTTGGCGGCCTTGATGGACTCGATCAGCTCGGGAACGACCTTAAACAGATCGCCGGTGATGCCGTAATCGGCAACCTCGAAGATGGGAGCGGTCTCGTTCTTGT